>Ga0210400_10000057_pt1 | contig 181337 bp, 168 predicted proteins | sample IncBWH26MmetaG_FD_155456 | JGI IMG/M metagenome (GOLD analysis project Ga0210400, IMG submission 155456) | Forest soil microbial communities from Barre Woods Harvard Forest LTER site, Petersham, Massachusetts, United States - Inc-BW-H-26-M | ecosystem: Environmental > Terrestrial > Soil >... | reverse complement strand
GGAGGTGCCGGCGGAATTTCCATTCATGTTGGCCGGACCGATGTAGGTGGCGCAAATCGCTCCGGAGCTTCCGCTGTAGGTCGTGTTCAGGAAGAAATTCCCGAAGCCGACCACCTGCTCGGTTCCATTGCCGTTTCCGCTCCAGGTGCTGGGATCGCCGATCGGCACCGTGACCACGCGCCGGCCGTTGCCGGCTCCGCCCGCGACATAGGCGGCGTAGGTGGTGGAAGTGGTATCGGTATCCTGGCCCGCGCGATTGGCCAGCGCATCGAAAATCGAAGTGCCGCGATTGCCGGGGACCCCGCTTAGATCGGTCCCCACCGAAACCGAGGACGGCGTGGAACTGGCGTTGGGATAGCCGCCATACTCGATCAGACTGCGCAGCGCACTGTTGCCGTTGCCTTGTCCCAGGTCGATGAATCCGTGCTGTGAAGACGGATTGGGATCGGCAAAGCTCTGGTCGCCCGCGCACGTCGTGTTATTGTTTCCGTTGCCCCACTTCAGCGTGTAGGAAGTGCCCGGCGTAAAGCCGAAATTCTTTTTATCAGCGGTATTGTGCGCGTCCGGCATGAACGGCTCCATCCCTCCACTACTGACGGTGCTGGTGGCGGTTTGCCCCGCGATCGCGCTGGCGCTGACGGTGTAGGAACTGGCGATTCCCGGCAGCACGCTCAGAAAGCTGATGGGCACACTGACATTGGCGGCCACATTGATAAAGGCGTAGCTGTTGGTGCTGTTAGAGCTGGCCGTCGCATAGCTGTCGTAAGTCCCCGCGAAGGTGGTGGCGTAGGTCGCCGTCACGTTGCTAATCGTGGTGGTATCGAAATTAGTGCCGTTAGGTTTGGTGGTGCCCAGAGGTCCGGCGGTGGCTGTGGCATTGGCGCCTTGGATTCCAGCCTGAGTTCCATCCATTTGATGCACCGCGGCCAGAGCCGAGGCGTCGCAGAACGCCTGCGCCTCGCTCTTGGCGATCATCATCCGTCCCGTGTCGAACGCCAAGCCCAGCATCCCCACCATCACCGTCAAACACACCGCCAGCATCGGCAGGCTGAACCCGCGTTGGTTTCCGGAGCGCGTAGACTGAGTTGAGTTAGTCATCGCCATTGAAGTTATTCCTTCTGTACTCTCATCGGCAATTGTGAGGCGTAACCTAAATGGACACAATCCCTCTATAGTTCTATATCGAGTGGTGCAATCCCGGCCTGCCAACAGGGGTTTCGACCAGCTGGACTAAGGTGGCAGCGATGGCGGAAGTTCGTCGCAAGTTTCAAGAACACCCCGTACTGCCGGTGTTCCCGTACCACCGGGCTTAAGTAGTTCAACTGATCTCTAAGCTGTATTTCTCCTATTTCATTGAAAACGAGGGTGGGGGAGGGCAGACTAAATTAGGACCGAATGCTGCAGTACTCTCAGGATGGAAAAATGAAGATCAATCGTCGAGCAAGTGAAAAGGGCGTTCTCACGATCGCGTTTGCGTTCATGGCTGTTGTTTTGATCGGATTCACCGGATTGGCCATTGACGTCGGCTACCTCCAGTGGCAGAAGCGCGGCATCCAGGGTGCGGCCGACGCCGCCGCGATGGGCGCACTACGCGAAATGGAACGCAACCAGACGGATCTTGCCGCCGCCGGACAGAACGACGCCGCAATGAACGGCTTTGTTAATGGCCAGAACAACACCACCATTACCATCAACAACCCGCCCACCAGCGGATCCTACTCAGGCAACGTCGTCGCGGTCGAGGCGATTGTCACCAAGAGGGTGCCGACATTTTTCATGATGATCTTCGGTCAGACCGGCGTAAACGTTTCCGCCCGTGCTGTGGCCCGGACCACCAGTTCTGAAGGGAGCATCGGAGCCTGCATTTTCGTCCTGAACCCGACTCAAAAGGCCGCGCTCGAAATCGGCGGAACGAGCATGAATCTCAGCACGCAATGCGGCGTGGTGGTGAATTCCACCGACTCAGCGGCCTTCAAGATGGATAGCGGCGTCCAATTTACGCTCGGCAACAACGCGAAGGTTGGCGTGGTCGGCGGAGGCGCCGGCGACGGATGGTCGATCAACGGGCAGTCCAGCCTGATCGACGCCAATAATAACAATGCACCCGAACAACCCGTGAATATCCAGGCGTTCAACGATCCTCTGGCCGGCGTCAAGGCGCCCACGGCAGCCACGGTCACGGGCGGTGTTCAGGGCAACAATTTCAAAGTCGACCAGACTCACATGCCCACAGGAAATGTGCAGCCAGGAGTCTATTGCGGTGGGATCTCGGTGCAATCGACCACCGGTACATTGAACTTTGCTCCGGGAGTATATGTCCTGGCGGGCGGCGGTCTGACCATCAATGCCGGGGCAACGGTGGTCGCCAATGGAGTGACGTTCTACAACACCACGGCAAACTCCGATTCCTGGGGTTGCGGCGGCTCGGGAGGATTTTCTCCCATTTCGATCGCGGGTAGCGCGTCGGTTACCATGAGCGCGCCCACCGCCACCGATCCGATTGGCCTCTTGTTCTTCCAGGATCGCAACGTTTTTGACAGCCGCCTGAACAACATTGCGGGAAATTCAAACAGCTCCTATAACGGAGCTCTATATTTCAAGAATAGCCCGTTGCAGTTCGCGGGAACCAGCGGCACTAAAGGGTACATGGTTCTGGTTGCGGACACGATGAAAATCAACGGCACCTCGAATCTCGGCAACGACCATACCAACCTGACCAACGTATATACACTGGCGCCCACCACTACGGGTGGCGGTCTGGTGGAGTAGCCATGAACTCGCGGATCAAAGTCACTCGAAAGCGTGGACAACGGGGAAACGCGGTGATCGAATTCTCGATCATGGCAGTGGTTCTTCTGCTGTTATGCTGCGGCGTGGCCGATTTCTCAAGATTGCCCGTGCTGGCCAATCTCGCGAAGGGTGCGGCCATGGCAGGAACCCAGTACGCTGCGTTGAGCCCGGCGCACGCCGGTGACCTGACAGGCGCACAGAACACGGCGCTGGCCGCTACGGGAAACTATCCGGGGGCGACGGCTGTGGCGACTCAAATCTGCGCATGCAGCATTGGCGGGGCGCACGTGAGTTGTCCGGCGTCCTGCGGGGCTAGCGGCACCCCTGAAACCTATGTTCAGGTGGTCGTGACCATCCCCTTCCAGACCGTAATCAACTATCCCTGGGTGCCGAATCCGATCACGATTTCCCAGTATGATGTCAAGGCGGTGCAATAAGATGGTGATCGTCGCCAGGCACGCTCCGAAACGGCGCGGGCAGCGCGGAAGCGCCCTGGTCGAGCTTGCAATTACGTTAATGGGCTTTTTACTGCTCACCTTTGGCGTGATTGACTTCGGCATGGCTGTATACGCCAGCACTACCTGCGTTTCCACGGCTGAGGATGCGGCAAGATGGGCCAGCGTGAATGGATCTCAAAGCTTGACGCCCGCGACTTCGGACAGCGTCACCGCGTACGTGAAAAATTCGGCTACTTCACTGGACCCTGCAATCGACCCGAGCCAGCTCAACGTGAACACTACTTGGACTCCGAACAATAGTCCGGGCTCCACTGTTCAGGTGACAGTGAGCTACACCTTCAATCCTTTCTCTTACGTCGCGATGCGGCAGAGCATCAATCTCTCCGGCACCGCTCAATACCCAATCAATCACTGAGTGGTCGGGGTTGGGAAATCTCAAGAAACCCGCGTATTTGTCCTCCCTCCCCGGACTAGGCGTTCAAGGAAGTCGGAGGGGGGCTTAGGACGTTCCTCTACTTCCCGTATGACGGATGGCGCGACCACTTCGGGGAGGTCGGGAGGGGTGCCTTCCATCCTTTGCAATCTCACGGCCATGTCGTCCCGGCGTTGCCGATAGTTGACCAGTTCGGGGCTCGAAGGACTTTCAGTTTCCTGAGCTTTGATCGCCTGGTCCATCACCTTTACCGCGCGGTCGAGATTCCCGCAAGCGGCTTCCAGTTCCGCCAAGGCTTCTAGTGCGTTGGCGAACCGCTTCCCGCCAGCTCGCCGGAAATAGCCGATCGCAAGCAGGATCAACTCCCGAGCGCGACCCAGGTTGCCCCAGTCGATGTACATCCCGGCAAGAGCGAACTGCATATCCGCCAAGTCTTCGAAATTCCCGCCGACCTGTTGTTCTCGCATCGAGAGGGCTCGCTCGCACTCGGCAGTGGCGCGTTGCAAGTCTCCGGATTGAGCCAGCGACGCCGCTAGGCCGAACAGATCGTGCATGGCTTCGGGGGAATGCCGGCCGCAGCATTTCGAGTGAATCGCCAGTGCGGCGTTGAAACATCGTTGCGCTTCGGCATGATTGTTGTGCGCGTGGTAGGCGGCGCCTAATGCCGCGAGTACGGCGGCCGTTTCGATATGCTCCGCACCATAGTGCTGTTCGAGAGCTTTGGCGGCGTTTTCGAATTCGGCCACTCCTTGGGCGGTGCGGCCGGACCTCAACAGCATCGCCCCTAGCCGCTGGCGTGAGCGCGCGATCCTAGACAGGTCGGGCTTTCTCGAACCGGCCTCGGTGGCGATCGCGTCCTGCAAAGCCGTTTCGGCCGCTCCGGAATTTCCCGCCTCCAGCAGGATGTCGCTCAGCGCGAGCCAGCAAGCCGCGCGGATCGCCCGGTCGCGATCGCTGGAAACCTCTGCGATCGCGGCGCGGAGCGTGCCTTCCGCCTCGGAGAACTTAGCCTGTTTCCGTTGCGATTCCGCGAGTTGGAGGCGAACCTGGGATCGTCGTTCGGCGTTGTCCAGAATGGAGTTGCTGTTCGCAAGTGTTTGCGCGAAAAAGCTCTCCGCTGCCGCGAAGTCTCCCGCCTCGAGGGCAGTCTCCCCTTCTTTGCGGGTTTGCAATCCCCGCGAGCCGGCGAACTTTCCCAATAGGCTGCGCATACACCTCTAGGTGGCTTATCGACAATACCGGCCCGGAGGATTAGCGAACTAAAATGATGGTTTGGTAACCTGAGGGAGATGGCAGACAATTCCCGCCGCTTCGAAGCCGGACCGGATCCGTTTGGACGCATCTGGCAGGTTGAGTTCCGCTGGCTGCAGACCGGCATTTCGATCCGGCATGCCGATACAGTGGACGTGAAGTTCGTGGCCTGGACCACGGACGAACCCAAGCAGGAAAAGGTACTGGCATTGCCTCATCCGGACCTGCTCGCGCTGACTAAAGCGGGGGGCCATACGCTGACCGACGCATGGTGTCTGAAGCTCGCTGCCGCCCATCTGCGGTATATGATCGAAACGGGTGAGGATCTGGAAAAAACACTGGTCACGCTGTCCCCGGCCGACCTGGACCGGGCCGCGGGAATTTCGCAGCCCGTGTAGCCATCCTTACACCGGCATCGTGGTAAATATAGGATCTGAGGTCAACCAAAGCGCCGGAGAGCGTCGCCGAGCGCGTCTACGGGAGGAAAAAGCCGATGGTCAACTGTCCAAAGTGTGACGCGGTCATCGATGTCGACGAAGAAGAACTGGACGAAGGCGATTCGCTCATTTGCGAAGAGTGCGGCGCCAATCTGAGCGTCAGCGGGACGTCTCCTCTGGAGCTTTCGCAAGACAAAGAAGAAGAGGATGACGAGGACTTCGACGAGGACGAGGACTTCGAAGACGACGAAGACGAAGACGTCGAAGAGGAAGAGGAAGAAGAGGACGAGTGGAAGTGATCCGGAGACCGCGTTGCGCGCTGGTGGTGCTGTGCGCCTGCACCGCGATGATCGCCGTGGCGGCGGAGCAGAAGAAGAAGGCCGAACCTTACGCGGTGGTCTCCGGAACCGTGTTCCGCGATCCCGGCTACGCGCTGCCGGACGCGAAAGTGGTGCTGCTGGCAGCCAACGATCCCAAAGCGAAGAAGTTGCAGGAAGCGGTTTCGAACTATCGTGGCGAGTTCACATTCCGCGTACCCCCGCGCGAATCCAAGTACGTCGTTAAAGCGTCTCTCAAAGGGTTCCGGCCGGATGTGAAGGAAGCCGTAATCAACGGCGAGGAACGCATTGACGTGAACCTGGTCCTGGTGCCGGAGTCCAAATGAAACTGATCTCCTTATGCTTGCTGATGGCGCTGGCAATGGTCGCGGCCGGGCAGGAAACCAGGAAGGAAAAGCGCCAGGCAGCCACGGAACGCATGGTGCAAGGCACCGTCTATGACGCGGATGACAAGTTCGTGGCCGGAGCCGTGGTGCAGCTCAAGGATATGCGGTCGCTGCAGGTGCGCTCGTTCATCGCTCAGGAAGATGGAGCCTATCACTTCTCTGGACTGAAGATCGACAACGACTACCAGTTGAAAGCCGACTTCAAAGGCGCCACCAGCGGATGGAAGACGCTGAGCATCTTCGATACGCGCAAGATCCCGGTCATCAATCTCAAGCTCGACAAGAAGCCATGAAAAGGTTAATTCTGATGTGCGCCATCGCCGCGGCCGCCAGCGCGCAGAAGCTGACCCCTGTGGACGAGACCGGTTATACAAAACTGCTGGCGGCCCACAAAGGACGCGTCGTACTGGTGGATTTTTGGGCTACCTGGTGCAAGCCGTGCCGCGCGCAAACGCCGGAACTGGTCAAGCTCGAACAGAAACTCCGTGCCCGCGGATTCGATCTGGTCACCGTCTCTTCGGATGAAGCGGATCAGCAGGCCGCGGCGCTCAAAGTCCTGAAAGAAGATGGCGTGGCCGGCCCCACCTACTGGAAAAAAGCGGCCGATGACGATAAATTCAACGATTCCATCGATCCGAAATGGGGCGGCGCGCTTCCGGCCATGTTTCTTTACGACCGGAACGGCAAGAAGGTGCGCTCGTTCATCGGCGAAACGCCTGTGAAGGACCTGGAAGCGGCCATTGCGAAACTGCTGTAGAGCGCTGGTGTGGCTTCTCGCCACGCGCTTCATTTTTCCCCAATCCCTGGTCCTTAAGAACGTCACGGTCATCGATGCGACCGGCGCGCCTCCACAAAAAAATGTCAGCGTCGCGATCGCCGGCGGACGCATTGCGGCGATTCAGAAGAAGATCTCGACGCGCAAGGGCGACCGCGTCATCGATGCGAAAGGAAAATATCTCATTCCCGGCCTGTGGGACATGCACATCCACCTGGGGCCGCCCGATATTTTCTTCCCGCTCCTGATCGCCAACGGGATTACCGGCGTGCGCGACATGTTCTCCGGAATCCCTATGCCAACGATCAACGCGTGGCGGGCGCGACCCGATGTCCCGCGCATCGTCGCGCCGGGATTCATCGATGGTCCACCCATGCTCTCCACCGGACCGCCGCGTCCTGGAGCGATCGCAGTGGCGACGCCGGATCAGGCACGGTTCGCGGTGCGTGCGCTGGCGGCTTCAGGCGTGGACTTTCTGAAAGTGTATAGCAGCGTTCCGCGCGACGCTTATTTCGCGCTGGCAGCCGAGGCTCGCGCGATCGGAATCCCATTCGCCGGGCACTCCCCGGAAGAGGTCAGCCCGCTCGAAGCGTCCGAAGCGGGCCAGCGCAGCGAGGAACATCTGATCGACGTTCTGCTGGCGTGCTCGACCCGCGAAGACGACTTGCGCAAAGAACGCGTTTCCATGATGCTGAGCGATCGGATCACCGGCGAAGAGCGCATGCGCCAGCTCGCGTTTCCGTCTTTGGATGACGATTACAGCGATGAAAAAGCGCAAAAACTGTTCGCGGCGTTTGTCAAGAACGGAACGTGGCAGACTCCGACGCTGGTGCTGCTCGAAGGATTCGCGCGCGCATCCGATGACGATTTCGTGAACGATCCTCGCCGCAAGTACCTGCTCAAACCTTGGAGCGAGGCATGGGATCCGCGCAAGACTTTCTTCCTGCGCGACCTTCCGGCGGAGGGCTGGACGGCACTGAACACGCGCATCCGGACATTGCTCGAACGATACGAAAAACTCGTGGGCGAGATGCACACGGCCGGGGTCGAGTTGCTTGCGGGAACCGATGCGAACGGCTGGAATCCGGTGTTGCCGGGTTTCGGGCTGCATGAAGAACTGGCGTTGTTGGTGAAGTCGGGCCTGACGCCGCTGGAGGCTTTACAAACCGCGACTCGAAACGCCTCGCGCTATTTCGGTCTGACGGACTTCGGAACCATCGAGTTGAACCAATCAGCGGATCTGGTCCTGCTCGACGCCGACCCACTGGAGGATATCCACAACACATCCAAGATTCGTGCTGTTTTTCTGCGGGGACGTTATTACACGCGCGCGGATTTGGACGAGATGCTGACGCGGGCCGCACAGTTCGCCTCCCGATAAGACTCTAGGCTGTCGGTTTGTTACTAATATCAGCCAAGGGCCAGCAACATCACCGGATCGCGAAAGTCTGGAACGCCATTCCCAATTCCCGGCCATCGCCCGGCGGACGAAAGGTCTTGCTCGCTTCGATCTTCAGCTCGATTTCAGGCTGTCCCACCAGGCTTTCGGGCAGGGGCAGTTCCAGCGAGAACGGCGTGTCCGGATCTTTAATCACGCTCGAACCAATTTTTCGCCCTCCTGCGCTGAACGTCAACGTCACCGGACCAGACCGTAGCGCGGCCGCCGGCGCGTATCCCGTCACAAACAGCTTTTCTGACGCCGAAGCCGGAGCTGCCAGCTTCACCGTCGCCGCTTTCGGCATCCAGCGAATCTTCTGATCCGGTTGATACCATTCCGGCCCCAACTGCAAGGCGTACAGCGGATCGGTCAGGTCGACAAAATCTTTCCGGAAGACCAGCGGGTCGGCGCGCATGCTGGCGGCGTAAATCACGGTAGCGTCGCGCAAGGAATATCCAGCCATGCTGAGAACGCGCGCCTGTCCTTGCTCGATCAACGCGTAGGCGCGGCGCGGCGAAATCACCCACCGCTTTTTGCCGTCAAGATCCGCTCGCATGTGGATGTCCTGTTCCGTACCCGGCGCCAAATAAACTTGCACATTCATCAGCCGGAAAGGATCGTCTTCGAAACCGCTTTGAAAGAGCGGCTCGTCGATTCCCTGCAGTAGGAATGTCGAGCCCGGATGCGACCGCTCTGCGCGCTCCACGCCTTCCACCACGTTTTTCATCCGCAACGAGCGCTGCATGAACCATTCCGAGTACAAGCCGGTCTCATAGATCATCAGCCCAAGATAGGTTGCTCCCAACGCGACCGCAGCCACACGCCACGCGATTCCCGCACGCCATCCGCGCACGATTGCCGCTGCGCCCAGCCACGATAGTCCGATCAGTGGAGTCGTCAGACAATAATCCATCACATGCTCCGGAAGCGGCAACAGGGGGACAAGCGGAATCAGAAACCAGCCCCAGCAGAACAGCGGGAGATAATCGCGGCGCCACGTTCGCCACGCCGTGAAAATCAGCAACGCTCCGGCCATCACGGCCGCCAGCAAAGGCCCCCTGTGGTGCCACTCGCCTGTGAACTCGTACAGCCGGGCCGGGCCGATGGCCCAATTCACGTACATCAGCAGCGTTGCACCCATGCGCCGGTCGAAAGCCATATCGTAAATGCCACCGGTCGTTTTCGGAATCAGGAACAGGTGGACCAAGGTAAACGCAGCGGCAGGAATAAACAGAGGCAGTGTGCCGCGAAATTTCTTGCGATCGAAACACAATGCATGTAGAGCCGCCAGCGCGGGATACACGACAATAAGTTCCAGCACACCAAAGCCAAAGAGATAGGCGGCCCACTCCGCGATGCTCCACCCTCTCAGCCGCGCATAGAAAGCAGTCAGAATGCACAGTGCACACAGGAGTTCGTTGTAATCCGACGCCCACGCCAGCGGACGGGTCAGATTAGCGTTGGTCGCCCAAAAAACGGCCGCGATCAATGCCGCCGCGCGCGAACTCGTGAGCCGCTGCCCGATCAGTGTGACCAGCGTGAGCGTGGCGATCCAGGTGAGGACCGCCAGCGTCCGGTACGGCCACGGGTGCATTCCGAAGAGCTGCGGGAATACGAGAAATGGCGCCCGTTCGCTGAACACGCGCACGGTTCCTTGCGCCATGGGAGTGAATAACGTGCGGATCAACCCGTCCGAGCGGACGCCCCAGATCAGGCCCATCCAGCCGAAATCGTCGTTGAGGAACCACGTGGTCAGCGCGCGATAGAAGACGATCAGGCCGACGATCGGGGCGGCAGCGTAATACGCGACCCGGGGCAGGAGCCGGGTCATTTAGGCGTGAGCCCGACGGACGAAGCGACCACGCCGAGTTCGCGCGAATCTTGTTCTCCGGGCGCCAGGGCTTTGTCCAGCGCGAAATCCACGATCACGATTTCCGCGGCGAGGGCGCTCGCGGGTACTGCGTGATCGTAGACGCATTCGCCAGCCTTACTGTACATTTCCGACCCGGCGTCGACGCCGTTCACCCTCGCAGAAAGCGTCATGGGACCCAGCCGGCTGATCAAGGATTCCGGAATCGCGAACCGCATCTGCAGCTTGGCGCCATTTCTTTCCGAGTCCTTGGGAGGCCGCAGCGCCACAGAAAACGTCTTCATGGTCCACCGCCACGCGTCGCTCTCCACCACGTGGAAGCCGCGAGTGAGTTGGACCGCGGTCTTGGGATCGGCCATGTTGACCACACTGGCCATTTGCCCATCGTCCTCGGACGTTTTTGAAACCGCGGCTTTCTTCCGCATTCTGCACCCCGCCGGCGCCACCGCCAGCAGCGCGAGCAAGGGGAGCACCGCGATCAATCGCCGCATCGTTCGACCTCGACCAGGCAATTGTAGAATGTCGGGCCTCCGCCCATGTCCGTCAGCCGGTCGGAGGTGAGCGCGTTAGCGTTGCGGCCATCCTCGGCACGTTTGTTCCAGCGGACTGAAGGCACGCGCACCACGCCCGGGGGAACCACGCCGTCCACTTCCGCCGTCAGCAGCAGGCTTCCGCGATCGTTGAACGCCCGCACGCGATCGCCATCATGAATCCCGCGCGATTCCGCATCCGACCGGTGGATATGCAGCACAGCGGTTTGCCGGTCGACATGGGCGCGATTACCGAACGTCGAATTCATGCTGTCGTCGTTCTTCGAGGAAATCATTTCGAGCGGATACTGTTTCCGCAGCCCCGCGTCTCCGTGGCGCGATTCCACCGGCGGGCGGTAGTCCAAATCTCCGCCCAGCTCGCATTTGCCCGACGGCGTTCCGAATCCGCCGTTGGCGAACGGCAGAAACGGCGCGCCGATATTCAAACGAACGGAGTGCTCGCGCTCCAGCCGCTCCAGCGTGATGCCTTCCAGGAACGGGTGACCCGACGCAAGTAGTCCTCGAATCATGTCGTCTTCCGATTCACGGAAGCACGCGTCTTCGAAACCCATGCGCAAAGCGAGCGCGCGAAACGCCTCGACGTTCGAGCGCGCCTCTCCCGGGGCCTGCAGCGCCGGCCGCGCAAGCTGCGTATAGTAATGGCCGTATGCGATGTACAGGTCAGTATGTTCCAGAAACGTGGTGGCCGGCAGAAGAATATCGGCGTAATCCGCCGTATCGGTCTGGAACTGTTCGAGGACGACGGTGAACAGATCGTCGCGTTTGAACCCGCGCAGCACGGCGTTCTGATTCGGCGCGATGGTCGCGGGATTCGAGTTGTAAACCACGATCGCTTTCACCGGCGGGTCGTCAAGCTCGGTCAGCGCCTTGCCCAGTTCGGACATGTTGACCAGCCGCGCTTCGCGTCCCAGCGGCGACTTCTTTTGCAGCTCCGGCATTTCCAGCGCGTTGCGGTTGAGTTGAAATGCTCCCGATGTGGAGAGCTGCGCTCCGCCTCCCACTTCGCGCCACGACCCGATCAGCGCCGGCAGCGCTACAATCGCGCGCACCGCTTTGCCGCCGTGTTCGCTGCGCTGGACGCCGTAGTTCAATCGAATCGCCGCCGGACGCGTCGTCGCGTACTCGCGCGCCAGCCTCACGATGTCTTCCTTGGCGATGCCTGTCAGCGCAGCAACGCGTTCCGGATCGTAGCCGCGGACGCGATCTTTCAGTTCGTCGAAATTTTGCGTGTGCCGCGCGACGTAGTCCGCGTCGTGCAGATTTTCACGAAGGATGACATGCATCAGCCCCAACGCGAGCGCCAGATCACTTCCCGGATTTATCCGAAGATGCCAGTCGGCGAGGGCCGCCGTGCGCGTGCGGATCGGATCGATCACATACAGCTTTGCACCCTTGCGCCGCGCCTCCACCATGAACGGCCACAAGTGAACGTTGGTCCCGTGAATATTCGCGCCCCACGCGATGATCAGCTTCGAGTGGGTGAACTGTTCGGTGTCGGTTCCGAACTTGTGCCCCAGCGTCGCCGCCAGCCCCGCGCCGCCGGTGGAGGAGCAAATGGTCCGGTCCAGCCGCGACGCGCCCAGGCGATGAAAGAACCGTCGGTCCATTCCGGCGATATTCAGAATCCCCATGGTGCCCGCGTAGCTGTAGGGGAGAATCGCCTCGGATCCAAACTGGTCTGCGATGCTCTTTAACTTCTCGGCGATCTTGGCGAGCGCCTCGTCCCAGGAGATGCGAGCGAACTTGCCTTCGCCCTTGGCTCCGATTCTTTTTTGGGGATACAGCAGACGATCTGGCGAGTATTCGCGTTCCAGATATTGGGCGACTTTGCCGCACAGGAACCCGCGGGTGATGGGATGGCCGGGATCGCCTCGAAGACGGCTGCCCAGACCGTTTTCGACATTCACCAGCAACGAACAGGCATCCGGACAATCAAGCGCGCAGACGGAGTGGCGGATCTCCATACGGCAAGGATAACAATACCGAAAGGGTGCGGCTCAATTGCCCGTATTTGTTTTCGAGGGCAGCCTGGCTGCCGCGAGTTCGAGGTTACTTCTGTGCAGAAAGCCGGCGACGATTGGAGATCGTCCGGGTCAATCCGACCAATCCCAGACCGGTACCGAGGAGAACGAAGGACACCGGCTCCGGCGTTCCCTGCGTGCTTCCGCCGCCGCCGTCGTCGCCCCAAACTCCAGTAAAGCCGTTGGCAAACAGATCCGTTGCGAAGAAGGAGTTCCCGTTCGAAATGAAGTCGTTAATGGACAGGTGCGTAAGGCCACCCAGGATCTGGACATCGAACGAAAGCGAGTGTTGCGGATTGTTGGAGCCGTTGCCGCAGATTGGGCAATGGATCGAGTAGTCGTAGCTGCCGAATGACGGATTACTTACAAAAGTCCCACTCGTAGTGTTGCCAACCGTAAAACCAGCGGTCAAATTGCTGATCGTAATGGAGGGATCGGCTGCAATGTCGAACGTCAAAGCGGAATGTGTACCCGTCTCTACAATCCCGTTAGGAAGCGCCACCGTCTCTAATACCTGAACGGTGAACGCGTCAATTTGTGACAACGTAATGGTGCCGACAGTGCTGCCGCAGGTACCAGGCGCCGTGCATTTAATGTTAAAAAGCAGCGACGCGTGGGCTGGCACTAAGGCCACCACGCCAAACATCGCGCCAAATAGAATTCCTCTAAAACTGCTCTTCATGTTTCCTCCGACTCAGACCGGGCGCCTTAGGCCACTCTTAATGGTGCCGCCGCTCCCGTTCTAAGACATGGTAACGGGACCCGCTGATGAAAGCAAGTCCCAAACTGGTTTCGGAGGAGATGCAACCGTTTCCTTAAATGCTTGAACGGATGGCCCTTACGCGTGGGACTCATGGTACTGACTAGTACTTTTACGTCGCAAGAGCCGATCCGCCTCGTCCCCAGAGCTACTTAGTGACGGTAATCGTGCTGGACGTACCCACGTTCCCGGCGGCATCCCAGGCTTTCGCGAAGATCGTGTGCGAGCCCGAAGCCAGCTTCTTTGAGTTCAGACCGAAGCTGTAAGGGGCCACCGAGCCGGTATATTGCAGAACGCCATCCATGTAAACCGACACTTGGGTGACGGCCACATTGTCGGACGCTACCGCCGTGATTTGCAGGTTGCCGTTATGAACCGTCGATCCATTGGCTGGATTCGAAATATACACGGTGGGAGGCGTGGTGTCGATTGTGACCACGTTGTTGACGGAAACCGAGACCGATGCTTGCCCCATGTTGTTAGCCACGTCGTATGCCTTTACCGACAAGGTATGCGTGCCGTTACTGGATGTAGACGTGTTCCAGGAGAACGAAAAAGGCGAGGCATATGCCGTTGATGCGAGGTTGCCATCCACAAAGAACTGGATCTGCGACAGGCTGACAGTATCAGTGGCTGTGCCCTGGACGGCCAGGGACGCCTTAACGGTGTTTCCATTGCTCGGCGATGAAATCGATACGACGGGTGGATTGTTGGTGGTAGTCGTGGTGGCGTTCAGCGCCTTGTACGCATTCACGCGGCCCCATCCGTAATACTGATCCCAACCTGCGGGCCCCAGGTCATCGGAGTTCTGCTCGAGCGTGCTGACCAAGGTGGATGCTGAGAGTGAAGGCGACTTGGAAAGCATCAGCGCTCCCACAGCGGCCGCAATTGGCGAAGAGTACGAGGTGCCAGTCCCATAGCCGTAACCGCCCCCGGACGTAGTCGTGTAAATATTCACTCCAGGAGCCGTCAGCGACAGGAAGCTGCCGTAGTTCGAAAACGCCGCGACCGTGTCGGTAGAATCGGTAGCTCCTACCGACACCACGTTCTGACAGCCGGCCGGATAGTACGGCGCGTTGATGCCGCCGTTCCCGGCCGACGCAAATACGATGGTTCCCTTGTTCCAGGCATAATTGACCGCCGTTTGCAGCGTGCTGGATGGGCTGGTCCCGCCGATCGAAACGTTGACGATGCGCGCTCCATGATCGGCTGCGTAACTGATCGCGCTGGCCATATTGCTGTAGGAGGCATAGCCCGTGGCGTCCACCACGATCAGCGGCATGATCGGATTCAACCACGCCACACCCGCTACGCCGACCCCGTTATTGCCAATCGCCGCGGCGGCGCCCGCCGTCGTGGTGCCATGGCCCATGGTATCGGTGATGGTCGAATTCCCAGTCAGGAAGTTCCATCCGCCAACGACTTTTGATGCGAGGTCCGGATGGGTCGTGTCGACTCCCGAGTCGACCATGGCGATGGGCACGGAAGTCGACCCGGTGGTGATATTCCAGGCATATGGCGCCTGAATTGTGGCCAGGTGCCATTGCGAGGGATAACCGGGGTCGTTCGGAGTTGTATTGACATGCGCCAGGTAGTCGGGCTCGACAAAATCGAACAACCCGCTGGCTTCGAGAGCCTTCTGGATCTGATCGCGACGTGCCGGATCCACGCGGAGCACGGAGATTCGCAGCGAGGCGTGATGAGCATGAAGTGCTGCTCCATGAAGGCTGAACGAACGTTGGATCGACTCGGGATCCGCACCGATCCGGTGTTGGACCACCAGACGATCCGGGGCGGATTCATGGATGACGGGACCGGGTCGGGGGTCGGCTCGCCGCGGCAAAGGCTGCGCGGCGCCAACTCCACAAAGCGTCAGGAAAATCGCAGAAAGGACAGTCGTCTTCATAGGCTCTATGAGGCAAATCGGAGGGTAGTACGACGACCGCGAGAGTACTTTTACGGGGTGACTACCCTAGAGCCGAAGGCAGCATTCGCTTACCACCTAATACGTCGAAGTGTTACGGATCTGCGTCCGCGCGGCGAGAACTATAATGGAATGTGTCTCAAGCCACCAACGCATTCGTTGAGAAGAATAAAGATCGTTTCCTCGAAGAGCTGAAGGACTTTCTTCGCATCCCCAGCATCAGCACCTTGCCCGAGCATGCACCGGACGTCCAGCACGCAGCGGGCTTCGTGGCAGATAGTCTGCGGACCGCCGGCCTTGAAAACGTCGAGATCATCCCCACCGCCAAGCATCCCCTGGTCTACGCCGACTGGCTGCATGCCCCCGGGAAACCGACAGTCCTGTGCTATGGACACTACGACGTCCAGCCGCCCGATCCGCTGGAGTTGTGGACCAGTCCCCCATTCGAGCCAACTCTTCGCGACGGCAACCTGTACGCCCGCGGATCGGCCGACGACAAAGGCCAGATGTACATGCACGTCAAAGCCGTGGAAGCTTTGCGCGCGGTCAACGGCACCTTGCCGGTCAATCTGAAATTTCTGATCGAAGGAGAAGAAGAGATCGGCGGCGAATCCGTGGCGAAGTACGTCGCCGAGAATGCCACGAAGTTGAAGGCCGACGTCGCCCTGGTTTCCGATACAGCGCTGTATGCCGAAGGCATCCCCACGCTGTGCATCGGCTTGCGCGGGCTGATTTACACGGAAATCGAAGCGCGCGGTCCGTCTCGGGATCTGCATTCGGGTCTGTACGGTGGCACTGTACCGAATGCGGTGTTCGCTCTGGCGGAGCTGGTTTCGAAACTTAAGGATCCGAGCGGCAGAATCATGATTCCCGGAATGTATGGCGACGTCCAGCAGCCGTCGGCGGCTGAAAAGCAAAGCTGGAGCACGCTGCCGTTCAACGAACAGGAATTCCTGAAAAACGAAGTCGGATCGAAAGCGTTGACCGGCGAAAAGGGCTACACGGTTCTGGAGAAAGTGTGGGCGCGGCCGACGCTTGAAGTCCACGGCATCGCCGGCGGATTCACCGGCGCGGGCGCGAAGACCGTGATTCCTGCGCGCGCAACGGCGAAAGTGAGCATGCGGCTGGTTCCCAACCAGGATCCCGACAAGATCCTGGCGGCATTCAAGAAATTCGTCCGCGAAAATACGCCCGCCGGCGTCGAGACTGAAGTGCGCGTGCTCAGCTCCGGTCCCGCGATCATGGTGAATCCCGATCATCCCGCGATCGACGTCGCCGCGCGCGCGTTCAAGGACATTTTGGGACGCGATACCGTGTTCGTCCGCAGTGGAGGCTCCATCCCCATTGTCGGCGACTTCGCCAAACATCTGGGCATTCCGACTATCCTCATGGGATTCGGCCTGCCCGACGACGGTTTGCATTCACCCAATGAAAAGTACAAACTGTCCAACTACTACTCGGGGATCATGACGATTGCCCATTTCTTTGAAGAATACGGCCGCTAACCAAACGCGCCCCATAACCGTCGCGTCGACGATTGAGGCGCGACAGTAATGGAGCGCGTTGTGACGGCGAACGAAGGAAACGCCCGGCACGAGAAGGTGGTCCGCTCCGCTGGCGTCGTTTCGATCGCGGTGCTGATGAGCCGCGTCACCGGCCTGATTCGTGAAAGCGTGATGGCGCGCCTGTTCGGCGCCGGGTTGATCTATGACGCGTTCATGCTGGGATTCCGGATTCCCAACCTGACGCGCGATCTGTTTGCCGAAGGCGCGCTCTCGAGCGCGTTCGTTCCCACCTTCACCGAGTATCTTTCGACGCGGACTAAAGAGGAAGCCGCGCGGCTGGCGAACCTGGTCGCGACGGCCATCATGATCGTGGTCGGCGCATTCTGCGTGCTCGGGATGATTTTCGCTCCGGCTCTGGTTCATCTGCTGGCTCCAGGTTTTTCCGCGGTTCCCGGTAAATTCGAGCTGGCCGTGAGCATGACGCGGATCATGTTCCCGTTTCTGTTGCTGGTCGCGCTGGCGGCGCAGGCCATGGGAGTCCTCAACGCGTCGAACCGCTTCGGCGTGCCCGCCATGGCGTCGACGTTTTTCAACATCGGCTCGGTCGGCTTCGGGATTTTCATCGGCTACGTGCTGGGCCCGCCGCTGCATCTTTCGCACATTGAAGGAATGGCCATCGGTGTAGTCCTCGGCGGCGCGCTCCAACTCGGCTGGCAGTTGCCCAGCCTGCACGCGCTGGGGTTCCGCTTCCGTCCGTTGTTCCACTGGTCCGATCCAGGACTGGTCCGGATCATGCGGCTGATGGTCCCCGCGATTTTGGGGAATGCCGCGGTACAGATTAACGTGATGGTGAACACCAATTTCGCCTCCACCATTTACGATCCGCAGCGTGGATTCGACGGAGCGGTAAGCTGGCTGAGCTACGCGTTCCGGTTCATGCAACTCCCGCTGGGATTATTCGGCGTCGCGATGGCATCCGCCACACTTCCCTCGATCTCGCGCAGCGCCGCAGCGGGACAGATGGATGAATTTCGTCGCACGCTCTCGAAATCGCTGGGCATGGTGTTTCTGCTGACCGTGCCGTCCTCGGTGGGATTGTTCGTGCTCGGAAAATCCATCATCGGCGCGATTTATCAAGGCGGCAAATTCCAGCTTTACGACACGCAGCAGACCGCGATCGCTCTCTCGTGCTATTCCGTGGGGCTCGCCGGATATGCCGCTCTGAAGGTCCTGAATCCTGCGTTTTACGCCTTGGGCGACGCGCGGACTCCGATGCTGGTGAGTCTCGCGTCCATCGGCATCAACTACGCGACCGCCTTTACAATGATCCGCTTGGCGAAGCTCGGACCGGCAGGCTTGGCGATGTCGACATCGGTGGTCGCGATCTTCGGATTTCTGGTACTCTTCGCGATCCTTCGCAACCGCATCGGCGGCGTTCACGGCCGCGAGCTGGCCATGGGCATCGGCAAAGTGGGATTTGCGTCGCTGGTCATGGGAGGCGCAGTTGCCGGTTCCAGCCGGGCAGTCGAGATGTGGCTGGGCGTTTCACAACTGGCGCGCCTGGCGGATCTGGCGATCTCGATGCCCATCGGCTTAGGCATTTTCTATGGGATGTGCCGTTGGCTCGGCGTCGAAGATCTGGACGTGGCGATCCGCGCTTTCATGGCTCCTATCCGGAGACGAATCGGCCGCCGTTCCTCCTGATAAACGTGCGTGCCGGATGTGACGCACCTTTGGCGCTGCTAAAAAAACATCTTGCCGCGACAGCGGACCACAGGCTGAAGCCTGTGCCACGTGGGATCAGTGATATGTGGCACAGACTTCAGTCTGTGTGGCCGCTGGGCATTTGGGGGCTGGCGGTCAGGAGCGTCTTCGCGATCCAGTCGGCATGCGGCAGACCACAATCGACCATCGCCTTGATCTCGCGGTCGACATCATACTCCACGCGACAGATGGTTGGCTTGGAATCATCCAGCAAGAGGTACGCCGCGCGTCGATCGCCGTCGTAAGAAAGACTGACGCTGCCGGTGTTGGCGACGGTCATTCCTGACCCGTTCCGGATGTAGGACCGATGGATATGCCCGTAAATCGCAATCGGCTGGCCGAGCGGTCCGTAAACCGACTCCAGCTCGGCATCGCTCGCGGTATGCGCGGGAGACCGCCAGGTGCTTTCGGGACTGGCATGCACCAGGGCCATTGGAGCATGAATCTGAGTTCGCGACAGACCGCGCAGCCAGGCGAGCCGCCGTTCTCCCAAAGCTTCACGCGTCGCAGCCGCCATCTCACGGATCGCGGACCAAAGGACGGGCGGCGCGGACGATTGGCCGGCAAACTTCTCCATCGACTCGGGATCGAAGAGCATTTCATCCGTATTGCCTAGCACGCCTTGCCAGCCGAGATCGCGAATGCGATCCACAATCTCCGCAGGACTCGATCCGCCATGCGGAAGATCCCCGCCATGGATGATCAAGTCGGGAGAGGTCTCGCGCAGGTCCGCCAGGACCGCTTCAAAGGCCGTCAGGTTGCCGTGGATGTCGGAGACGATGGCGACACGCATCGCAGTTCTGCCTTTCAACAATCTCGCACAAGGAGATCGCCATTCGTCGGCAATCCTCCGCAATTCGCCGATTCACCCGTGACCCGGCCCATCGTCTGCCTTACGTTGAAACATGCCCAAAGCGATCCCTGCATTGGTTCTCACGACGCTGGCCGGCGCCCAATCGCTTCCCTCTGACGCCGAAATCCGGAAACTGCTCGCCCACCGGATTGACGTCCAGAAAAAGAGCCTTGCAATGGTAGCCGGAATCGTCACCCCGGAAGGCACGCGCATCGTCTCGTACGGCGGCGTCGACGGCAATACCGTCTTCGAGATTGGCTCCCTCACCAAGGTATTCACGGCGCTCCTGCTTGCCGATATGGCCCAGCGCCGCGAACTCGTCCTGACAGATCCAGTCGCAAAGTATCTGCCGCCCGGAACACAAATGCCGAAACCGAAGGGCCGCGCCATCGAACTGCTCGATCTGGCGACACACACGTCCGGGCTTCCGTTGTGGCCGCCGGATTTCCCCGCGCCCTTGGATTTCAGCGCGTTTTCGAAGTACACGGATGCGCAGATGTATCATTTCCTGGCAACCTACGAACTGCCTCGCGACACCGGTTCGCAGTGGGATTACTCGAATATCGGTTTCGCTCTGTTGGGCCACGCGCTCACGCGCCGGGCCGGAATGGACTACGAATCGCTGGTTCACTCGCGCATCTGCGCGCCCCTAAAACTGGAAAGTACTTCCATCGATCTGACGCCGCCAATGAAGAGGCGGCTCGCCGTAGGTCACGATGCGGAATTAAAACCGTCGCCGGAGTGGTCCATGCCGCCGTTCGCAGTGGGCGCGGGGTCTTTGCACTCCACCGCGAACGACCTGCTCAAACTGCTGGCAGCCTTCATGGATGTAGAGAAATCGCCGCTCGGTTCTTCAATGGCCGCGATGTTCGACACACGCCGTCCGGGACCGCAAGGCATGCAACAGGCGCTCGGCTGGTGGCTGGTTCCGCTCCCCGGAGGCGCACCGATCGCGACTCATCGCGGCCAGAGCGCTGGTTTTTTCAGCAATGTCGCTTACGATCCCGCGACTCGCACTGGGGTCGTGGTCCTGTCGAACAGCGCGGCGGACGATGGCGGAATCGCCTGGCACCTGCTGCGGCCGAAATTTCCGGTCCCGTAGCGGTTAAAGAAGTTTGCGGACGCGCGCCAGAAATTCGGGGTCCATCCAATTCTGATTGCTGATCACTTTTTCAACCACGCGTCCCTTCTGGTCGATCAGGTAGGTTTCGGGAAGCTGAAAGGTCCCGTAACTTGCGCTGATGTTGTTCTCGGGATCGCGCATGGTTTCGAAATTGACCTGATAACGCTGGAGAAAACGCCGGTACTGGCCTTCATTGCGGTCGTTGCTGACCCCCAGCACCACCACGCCCTGCGGTCCGAACTCGCGCGCGAACTGTTCGAGCGAAGGTGTCTCTTCGACGCACGGTGGACACCACGACGCCCAGAAATTCAGCACCAGCAGCTTGCCTCCGAAGTTGTCGCGCGTGATGGTCTTGCCGTGTTCGGTGGTGACGCTGAAGGCCGGCGCCTTATCGCCCGCGTTGACCAGCGGCGGTTCCAAAGTGCCGGACACCACATACACCAGGGCCAGGGCCAGCACCGCGATCAGGGCCACCAGAATCCGGTCGGTTCGCGTCTTCACGCTATCATTTTACTAGGAATCGTGAACGTTTCAAATTGCATCTAATCTCCGAGCCGTGCTTCTAACCCGCAAATCCGAATTTTCCGCCTCTCACGTCTGCGCGAACCCGTCGCTCAGCGATGCGGAGAATCGCGCGCTCTACGGGATGGCGTCCAACCCGAACGGCCACGGGCACAATTACGTCCTCGAAGTCACGGTTGAAGGGGAGACCAATCCCGTCACTGGAATGGTTTTCGATCTTCGTGAATTGAAGCAGGTTATCCACGAAGAAGTCGTCGATCCCATGGATCATCGTTTTCTCAATCGCGAGGTTCCGCCGTTCGATCGCATGGTGCCGACCACCGAGAATATCGCCATCGAGATCTGGAGACGCCTGCAGCGCCGCATCGACCGGCCGGATGTAAATCTTCGCAATGTTCGCCTCTATGAAACCAGCGATCTCTATGTCGACTATGGAGGCGAATCGTGAAGCTCACCCGGCGATACAGGTTTTCAGCATCGCACCGGCTTGACGTTTCAGCGCTGAGCCCCGAGGAGAACCGGCGCTTGTTCGGCAAATGCAACAATCCTTATGGCCACGGTCACGACTACGTGCTGGATGTCACGGTGGAGGGCGCTCCGGATGCCTCCGGGCAGATTGTGGCGCGGCATGCGCTCGACGCGCTGGTGGGCGAAAGAATTCTGCAGCGGCTGGACCACAAGAATCTCAATACGGATGTAGCCGAACTTGCGGACGGCGTGCCGACCACCGAGAATCTGGCGTCCGCGATCCGTGAAATGCTGGTTCCGGATTGGCCGCTCGCGGCGCGGCTGGCCCGGGTTCGCGTGGCGGAAACGGATCGCAATATCTTCGAACTGGAAGCTTCATGAAAAACAGCAGCGCACTTAAGAAAAGCAGCGTGGTCAAGATGATCCCCAAGGATCCGACCATCACATCGCATATGCGGCGGGTGCTGGGACTGATCGGCGAGGATCCGTCGCGCGAGGGCTTGGTCAAGACTCCGGAAAGGTACGAAAAGGCGCTGCGTTTCATCACCAGCGGCTACCAGCAGGACTTGAACCGGATCGTGAACGGCGCGCTGTTCGAATGCCAGTGCGACGAAATGGTGATCGTCCGCAACGTGGAGTTTTTCAGCACCTGCGAACACCACCTGCTGCCATTCTTCGGCAAGATGCACATCGCCTATCTTCCCAAGGACAAGGTGATCGGACTGAGCAAGATACCACGGATCATCGATATGTTCGCGCGGCGGCTCCAGCTCCAGGAACGGCTTACACAACAAGTAGCCGAAGCGATCGAAGAGGTCATCTCGCCCCGCGGCGTCGGGGTGCTATGCGAAGCAGAACACTTCTGCATGATGATGCGCGGCGTCGAGAAGCAAGGCTCCAGCACGGTCACCAGCACCATGCTGGGGAGTTTCCGGAAGAGCAAAGCGACCCGCGACGAGTTTCTTTCACTGACCCGGCGCTAACCCCATCACTACACCACTAACGCGTGGGTTCGATCGCCCATTTTTCTATTGACATGATCGTAAATCGTTGATAACATCAGCGACACGCCGCCGTTGCGCATTAGTGTGCCAACAGGCGATCGCTAGTGGGGGAGCTTTGTTAGTTAAACTTTGCAAGGCTTGGGATTGTTGGGTTCACTTCTGCCGTCATTTCAGTCCGGCGGCATCAACTTAAAAATGCAAAAAGAACGTGAAGGGGGTTCTATGAATTCTAGAAAGCTTGCTTTGCTGACGTTTGTTCTCGCCTTGACGGTGGTTGGGACGTTTTCATTGACGCCGCGGGCGATGGCGCAGTCGGCCACGTCCGGTGCCGTTATCGGCACCGTCAGCGATCCGTCCGGTGCGGTGGTGCCAAAGGCAGAGGTAACCCTGGTAAACGCGGCGACAAACGGGACCCAAATCCAGACGAGCAACGACTCTGGCGGCTTTAGCTTCCCGAGCGTCGCGCCGGGTCAATATACGATCACGGTAAAAATGGGCGGATTCCGCACGGCGTCCCTTGCGAACGTGGTGGTTGAAGTGAACCGGAGCACCACTGCTCCCATAAAGCTCGAAGTGGGCGGCGACAAGGAAATCGTGGAAGTCACCGCGACCGCTGCGGCTCAGCTTCAAACTACGGATTCGCAAATCGGCAATACGGTCTCGACCGACGCCATTTTGCGCCTGCCTACCTTGCAGCGCAACGCGACCGAGTTGATGGGCCTCCAACCCGGCACTTCAAGCCAGGGCGGGGCCACAACGGGAGCGATCCAGATGCGCGTTGCGGGCGCGCTTGACGATCAGAATACGGTCACCGTTGACGGAATCGATATCACGCAAAACATCGTGGCGAGCGGCGTTTCCGTTCCGACCCCCGCGGACAGCATCGAAGAGTTTCGCGGCGGCGTCACCAATCCCAATGCGAATTTCGACCGCGCCTCAGGCTCGAACATCGCGCTCATCGGCCGGCACGGGTCCAATGTGATACATGGCGCCCTCTACGAGTACCTTCAAAACTGGAATCTGAACTCGAATACGTGGGACAACAATCTGATCGGACTTCCGAAAGCAGTCATCCACGACAATCGCTTCGGCGCCCGCCTAGGCGGACCAATCAGGAAGAACAAGACATTCCTCTTCGGGAATTGGGAAGAGCGGCGTTTCCAATCCGCCGCGCAGGTGACTAGAACTGTCCCGACGCAAGCTCTCAAGAACGGAATTCTCCAGTTCCGCGACCTGAACGGAAACGTGGAACAATTCAATCTGAAGACCGCCTCGGTGTGCGGCGCCAGCGGAAATCTGGCGTGCGATCCGCGCGGGCTCGGACTCAGTCCCTCGGTATCCGCTCAATGGGCCAAGGAGCCTCTTCCCAACACCCCCGGCGGTGACGGATTGAACACGGGATCATTTTTCGGCGTTGTGTCGACCCCGATTCGAGATGACTACGGAGTCGCGCGGCTCGATCACAACTTCACCGACAGACTGCAGTTCAACGGAAGTTATACGTACTACCGGCATATTGCCACCAGCGCGGCCCAGATTTCGATTGCCGACGGCAATTTGCAGTCGGTGCGGCAACCGCCAAACCGCGCCAGCGTAACGGCCGGTTCGCTGACTTATCAGGTGAAGCCGAACCTGTTGAACACCTTCCGGTTCGGATATGTCCATGACACTGACAACACCGGTGCCACCTCGCCGACCGCAGGCGCAGGAATCCTGAACATTCCCGGCAGCCAGACTTCGGCCGGACCAGTTGCGTTGCTAATCGGGGGCGGTGTGAGCAGCTTTCTCGATGCGCCGATTGACATGGACACGCAGCGGGCTCGCTATCAGGCCGACTACGCCGGCTACTGGCAGTACCTGGACGATATTAGCTGGGTTCACGGCAAGCACACCGTGAACTTCGGCGTCCAATTCAACAAGATTCCCTTCACTCATGTCCGCGCGGATAAGGTGGTGGGATCTTTGTCGTCTCTGGCGGCGCTGGTCGACGGAGATCAGAGCTTCCTTCGCGTGACTGCGGCGAATCAACCGCAGACCTGTAGCGCGTCGATCACGGCGAACTGCTTACGGGCCACGGACCTGAAAAACTGGGATCGCTATTACGCCTCCGGACTGGGCCTGATCGACAACGTCGGTATTCTCACGGTTCGAGATGCCAACCTGAAACCTCTGCCGTTCGGCACGAACCTGCGCAATCAGACCAACCAGTACGCGACCTACTTCTACGGTCAGGATTCGTGGCGCATCAAGCCGTCCCTGACGCTCACGTTTGGCCTGGCCTACGGATGGCAAACTTCGCCAACCGAAGTGAGCAACCTCCAGACCCTGCAAATCAATGCGACCACCGGTGCATTCATCACCGGGAGCGACTATCTGGCGGCAAAACAGGCCGCCGCGCTACAGGGCCAAACGTATAATCCTCTGCTGGGCTACCAACCGGTCGGAAACGCGCACCGCGGTGTTGTCGATATCGACTGGGGCGACGTGGCGCCGCGCGTATCCCTCGCTTGGAACCCGTCAAGTAAGAATGGGTTCCTGGGCACCATGTTGGGTGAGAAGAAAACCGTAATTCGCGGCGGGTTTGCGCTCGTCTATGACCGCACCAACACCGTGCAGACGGTGCTGATCCCGATGCTCGGCGTTGGATTCGGCCAGACCATCACGATTCAAGCGCCGTTCTGTAACGCGACTGGCGCCGGTGGCGCAGGCTGCAATGCAGGAGCGGGCTCGGCAAATGTCGGACTCTCCGCGTTCCGCCTCGGTACCGACGGCACCCTCCCACTACCTACCGTCCCGGCGGCATCCATTCCGGTAATTCCCCCGGTCGGCCAGTATTCGGAAACGCTGTCGTTCCAGGACGACCCCGCCAACAAGGTCGGGCGCAGCTTCAATATCGACCTGAGTATTCAGCGCGAGTTACCTGGAAACATGATTCTGGAGCTTGCGTTCATCGGACGCAATGGACGCAGACTGCCGCAGGCAGTTAGCCTGAGCAACGCGCCGTACATGTTCGTAGACCCGACGTCCAAACAGAGCTTCGCGCAAGCCTTCGACGCGACGGCCGGTGCCCTTCGCGCCGGTACGACGCCGGCGGCGCAGCCCTGGTTCGAAAATCAGCTCCCCGGTATTAACCCCACCGGAACGGCAACGGCTTTTGTGGCCGCCAATGCGAAAGCCGCGTTTACCACCGGCGACGTGAGCACGCTGTTCAACCAGTTGGACGGTTTTCGACGTTCGCTGAAGCTGCCGACGTACAACAACGATCAGGTGCTCGACCTTTTCATGCGCACCTATCTCGGCCAATCCAACTACAATGCCGGGATCGTGTCGCTGCAAAAACGGGCGTCACGTGGATTGCTGCTGGGCGGCAACTACACCTACTCCAAGGCGCTGGACGATAACGTGCTGAACCAGAATCAAGCGTTCTTCTACAGCAACAGCTATCACCCGGGCGTCGACTACGGACCGTCGCGATTCGATCTGCGACATACGTTCAACGCCTTCTACGTGTACGAACTCCCGGCCGGGAAGGGCCACCGGTTGAGTGGTGGCACGATCGTGAACCAGATTCTGGGGGGATGGACTGCGTCCGGCATCGTCACCGCCCGCACTGGATTTCCCCTGATCGTGACCCAAGGCACCAACTCGTTCGGGGCCGATGTCGCAGGATTCGCGCAGAACACTGCGGCGATCCCGACGAATTCGTCCTTGACGTCTTCGTCCACCAATCCGTATAACGCATCGTGCAAGGCCGAAGGCGCCAACGCAGCAATCAAAGGCGGAAGCGGCATGAACCTGTTCGCCGACCCCTGCGCCGTATACAACTCGTTCCGCTACATAAACATTGCATCGGACGCGCGGAGCGGAAAGGCCAATCCGTTCTACGGCCAGCCGTTCTGGAATTTCGACATGAGCTTCGGCAAGGAGACCCGGATCGCAGAGAGGTTCAAAGTGCGATTCTCAGCCGACATGTTCAATATTTTCAACCACCACGGTTACAATGATCCCTCCCCAAGCCTTCAGAATCCGAACGCGTTCGGCGTGATCACTAGCTCGTTCATTCCAGCCAACCGCACCAACAGCGCACGTTGGATCGAAATGGGACTTCGCCTCGACTTCTAAAACTTCGAGGCTGTTACAATCAGGGGTCGGGCTTTCGAGTCCGGCCCCTTTTACTTTTCCGATGAACATTTCCGTGAAGGGCGAGTACGCCTTGCAGGCCATCTTCGATCTTGCGCTGCAACCGCCTGGCGAGCCGGTGAAAATCGCCGACATCGCGCGCCGTCAGAAAATTCCGCAGAAATTTCTGGAGCTGATTCTCGCCAGTCTTAAACAGGGCGGCTTCGTCGAATCGCGCCGCGGAGCCGAAGGCGGCTACCGCCTGGCCCGTCCCGCCGATCAGATCACCGTAGGCCAGGTGATCAAATTCGTGGATGGAAAAGCCGGCGGGCGCGGGTCCGCCACTCCATTCACCGATCTTTGGAAGCGCGTCGACGAATCGGCCTCCAAAATCGTGGATCACACCAGCTTCGCCGAAATGGTCCGGCGCTGGAAGGAATCGCAGACGCGCTATGTTCCCAACTGGAATATTTAATGATTTACTCGGATAACTCGTTTAGCATTGGCCGCACGCCGCTTGTTCGGCTGAATCACGTCACTGATGGCGCGGAAGCGACGATCCTCGCGAAGATCGAGGGACGCAACCCGGCCTACTCGGTGAAATGCCGCATCGGCGCGAACATGATCTGGGACGCCGAGCGCCGCGGCATTCTTAAGCCCGGCAAGGAATTGATCGAGCCGACCAGCGGCAACACTGGAATCGCGCTGGCCTTCGTCGCGGCGGCGCGCGGATACAGCATCACGCTGTTGATGCCCGAAACCATGTCCATCGAGCGGCGCAAAGTCCTCAAGGCTCTGGGCGCGAAATTGATTCTCACCGACGGCGCCATGGGCATGGGCGCGTCCATCGAGCGTGCCGAAGAGATGGTCTCCACCGATCCGGATCGATACGTGCTCCTGCAGCAGTTTCAGAATCCCGCCAATCCCGAGATCCATTTCAAGACAACTGGACCGGAGATTTGGGAGGATACCGAAGGCAACGTCGACGTATTGGTGGCGGGCATCGGCACCGGCGGAACCATCACCGGAATTTCCCGTTATTTCAAGCTGGAAAAAAAGAAGCGCATCCTTTCGATTGGCGTCGAGCCGGCCGGCAGCCCAGTAATCACGCAGACGCTGGCAGGCGAGGGTCCACACCCGGGACCGCATGGCATTCAAGGCATCGGCGCCGGATTCATCCCCGAAACCCTCGATCTGAAAATGGTGGATCGCGTGGAACTGGCGGACGACGAAGAGTCCATCGAAATGGCGCGCCGCTTGTCCAAGGAAGAAGGCATCCTGAGTGGAATTTCCTGCGGCGCGGCGGTGGCGGCCGCGGTTCGTGTCGCCAAAGAGCGAGAGATGCGTGGCAAAACCATCGTCGTCATTCTGCCCGACGCGGGCGAGCGCTACCTGAGTTCCGTTCTGTTCGACGAGTAACACGTGGACACGTCAACATCCACCGCTTCCTTCGGTCGCGGTTCAGTGTCGGCGATTTGTCATCTAAGCTGCGCAATGAGCCGCGACCACAGGGAGCGGTGGATGCTGAATTTTTTCGCAACGTCCATTTTGTCGATTTCTCGCACCACCGTTCGTCCTCCCAGGGAAAGGAGGCAGAAATGCCTGAATATATTCTCTTTCTCCATGAAGCCCCGGACGTGCTTGACGGCCTGAGCGCGGAAGAAATGCAGCGGATCATCGTTCGTTATCGCGACTGGCGCGAATCGCTCGCGAAACGCGCCAAGCAACCCGGAGGTAAGAAACTTCGCGACCGAGCGGGACGCGTGATGAAAGGCGCTGGAGCGAAATTGAGAATCTCCGATGGCCCCTACTCAGAAGCGCGCGAGGTGATCGGTGGATTCTTCAGCTTCGTGGCAGATGGTTTTGACCAGGCCGTGGAGATCGCGCGCGATTGCCCGCATCTGGAGTTCGGCACAATCGAGATTCGCGAGGTGGAACCAACTTAAGAGAGGAAGTAAGGCGGGCGCTTTCGTATGGGTGAAAAGGGGTGAGAGCGCCCGCTGTCGTAACGGGGATTTAGTTATATGTAGAAACGCAACTCGGCTGACACAAGTTACTGTTTTTCATGAAAAAATGGAGATTTATTTTTGCTGGCACGCCGGGGCGTGCGCGCTAGACTGGAAAATATGCCGATCGGCACGCGAGCCGCACTACAATCGCGCTCCAATGGACGGCTGATCGCCGCCGCAGCTAGCTTTATCTCGGCTCATTCCGAAGCGCTTCTTCTCGCACCTAGCCATTCGGCAGGGGAAGATTTAGCACACCGAACCTCGGGCGTCGCGGGCCTGCATCGATTGACGTTGGTCCAGCTCGCATCGGACTTGGCGCGGCCGGCGATGGCCGCGATGGGGCTCGCTCCGTTGACCCCCTTGGGGCTGGAGGCTCTCGCTGCCCGCGTCATTTACGTTGCGCGCGCCGCAGAGGAGCTCTCCTACTTCGATCCGGTAGCGGCAATGCCCGGGTTCGCAAGATCGCTGGCCCGGACCATCGGCGATCTGCGGCTTGCGCGCGTGAATCCGGCGAAGCTTGCGCAAGCGGGCGAATCCGGAGCGGATCTCGCGAGACTTCTTACGCGTTATGAGGCGGAGCTCGAGGCGCGCGGCCTCGCCGACCTGGCGCGCATTTTCGCGCTCGCAACCGAGGCTTCCAGAACGCGCGAGCATCGCTGGCTGGGCTTGCCGCTGGTGCGGTTGGATGTTGCGCTCGACACGGCGGCTCATCGCGATTTCTTCGAAAGCGTCGCCGCGCGGTCGCCCGCGGTTTTCGAAGCCGTGAGTGCTGGAGAAGACGCGGAACAGGCGGCATCCAGCGGAACGCTGGAACATCTGCGGCGGTACCTGTTTTCGCGCGAGCCACCCGCCGCGAAGGTGCAGGATAGCGCGTTCCAGATTTTTTCGGCGCCCGGCGAAGGCCTGGAAGCCGTGGAAATCGCGCGGCGTATTCTGCGGATCGCTCGCGACGGAGTAGTGTTCGACCAGATCGCCATTCTGCTGCGGAGTCCGGAACGCTATCAACCGATGATCGAGGAAGCGCTGCGCCGAGCGCGCATTCCCGCGTACTTCAGCCGCGGCACGGCGCGTCCAGATCCGGCGGGACGCGCTTTTTTGGCGCTGCTCGCGTGCGCGTCGGAAGCGTGTTCGGCTTCGCGTTTTGCCGAATATTTATCGCTCGGCCAGGTTCCACCCGCGGGATTCGAGGCTCGCGCGGATTGGGTTCCGCCACAGGATGAGATGCTTGCTGCGGACGCTTCGGGAGAAGCCGCCGAAGTCGAACCGGAGCCGCTCATCGACGAATCCGCTGTCCCACGCGCACCGTCGGCATGGGAGAAATTGCTGGTCGACGCTGCCGTGATGGGGGGGCGCGAGCGGTGGCGCCGCCGTCTGAAAGGTCTCGATTCCGAGTTCGAGCTGCGCCTCAAAACATTGGAGCGCGAAGATGAAGCCAGCCGCCAGCATCTGGCGCGCAAGCTGGATCACTTGCGCCAGCTTGAGAATTTCGCGCTGCCGCTGATCGATGTCCTGGATGCCTTGCCGCGCCAGGCGCTTTGGAAAGACTGGATCGTGGAACTGTCGGGACTGGCCCGCGTGGCCCTGCGCCGTCCGGAACCCGTGCTATCGGTGCTCGCCGAATTCGGACCTATGGGTGACGTCGGTCCTGCGACGCTCGAAGAAGTCATGGAAGTGCTCAGCGAGCGCCTGCGATTTTTGCGGCGCGATCCGCCTGAGCGGCGCTATGGGCATGTCTTCGTCGGCTCCATCGACGAAGCGCGTGGACGCGAGTTCGGAATCGTGTTTCTGCCCGGACTCGCCGAGGGACTCTTTCCGCAGCGCGCTCTCGAAGACCCGCTGCTGCTCGACGATTTCCGGAAAGCCGTGGACCCCGCGCTGCCGTGCCGCGACGATCGTGTGCGTGATGAACGTCTGCGTCTCCAACTCGCCGTCGCCGCGGCGAAAGACCGGCTGATCGCCTCCTACCCCAGGATGGATGTCGCCGAAGCGCGGCCACGGGTTCCGTCTTTCTATGCTTTGGAATTGCCGCGCGCCATCGAAGGCGGCCTGCCGGAGCTGCGCGAATTCGAACGCCGCGCCCGCGATGCCGCGCCCGCCCGCCTCAACTGGCCCGCGCCGCGCGATGTGGAAGACGCGATCGACGAAACCGAGTACGACCTGATCCTGCTGGGCGCCGGGAGCAACGCGCGTTACCTGGTGGAAACCAATGAACACCTCGCGCGGTCTCTGCGCGGGCGCTGGAAACGCTGGGCCTCGAAATGGACCGACGCCGACGGCCTCATCACTGCCGATCCCGCCGCGCTTGCCGTGCTCGCCACGCAGCGTCTTCAGGCGCGCCCGTGGTCGCCGTCTTCGCTCCAGAATTTTTCCGTGTGTCCCTACAAGTTCGCGCTGCATGGAATTTACGGCCTGCGCCCGCGCGAAGAAGCCGTCCCCATCGAACAACTCGACCCGTTAACGCGCGGCGGACTGTTCCACGAAGTTCAATTCGCGCTTCTGGGCGAGCTTAAACAGCGTGGTGGGCTGCCCGTGAGTCCGGCGAATCTGAGCGACACTCTGCATGTCGCCGACGCCGTCCTCGATCGTGTGGCGTCGAAATACGAAGAGGATCTCGCTCCCGCCATCCCACGCGTCTGGAACAGTCAGATCGACGATCTGCGCACTGACCTGCGCGGCTGGCTGCAACATATCGCCGCCAATGACGACGATTGGGAACCGATTCATTTTGAGTTTTCTTTTGGCCTGGCGCCCGATAAGCATCGCGACCCCGCCAGCACCCGCGAAGAAGCCCATCTCGACGGCGTGCGACTCCGCGGATCCATCGACCTGGTGGAGCGCCACACCGCGCGCGGCGTCCTGCGCGTCACGGATCACAAGACCGGCAAGCCTCCGGAAATGGCGCCGGCATTCGTGGGCGGCGGAAAATTCCTGCAGCCGCTGTTGTATGGGCTTGCGGCGGAAAAGCTGCTGAGCGCCACCGTGGAATCGGGACGCCTGTTCTATTCGACCCAAAACGGCGGATATCAGCACGCGCTGATCCAGATCACCGATCGCTCGCGCCAATTCCTGGGTAAGCTGCTCGGTAACATCGACGCGGCGATCGCGGAAGGATTTCTTCCACCCGTTCCGCAAAAAGAAGCCTGTGAAATCTGCGACTATCGCGTGGCGTGCGGCCCGTACGAAGAATTACGCGCGGCGCGGTATAAGAATTCGCGCGATGAGCGTCTCGAAGCGCTCACCGAGATCCGAGCCATGGCATGATTCCGGCCCCACAAATCGGCGGCGATCAAGCCGCGCGCGACCGCATCCGCGACTCTCTCCATGAGAGCCTCATCGTCGAAGCGTCCGCCGGAACAGGTAAAACCACTGAACTCGTGCATCGCATCGTGGCAGTGTTGGAACACGGTCTCACCACCATCGACCGGATCGTCGCCGTCACCTTCACGCACAAAGCGGCCGGCGAGTTGAAGCTCCGCCTTCGGGAGGAACTCGACAAAGCGCGCCAGCGCGCGCCGCGACTGGAAGACGCGTTGGGCCGGCTTGAAGAAGCCTCCATCGGGACGATCCATTCCTTTTGCGCGCAGATACTGCGCGAACGGCCCGTGGAAGCCCGGGTCGATCCTTCGTTCGAGGAATTGAATGAGCAGGAAAGCGCGCGCCTGTTTCAACGCGCTTTCCGTGTCTGGCTGGAGCGCCGGCTGAATGAGGATTCTCCGGGACTCCGCCGCGCCTTTGCCAGGTTGGCCTGGCGCGATTCCTGGGACGACACCCCGCCCGTCGAGCAGTTGCAATTCGCAGGGAAGAAATTGATCGAGTGGCGCGACTATCCGGCAGCATGGCATCGCGATGAATCTTTCGACCGCGTTGAAGAGATGACCACTATCACGCGCATGGTGCGCGAACTGGCGGAGGCCTCATCGCGCCCGCGCCGCGTGACCGATAATCTGTACAAGTCGCTCGCGCCGGTCCGGGCGCTCGCGGGATCCATGGATCGGGCGGAGTCCAGTGGATCTGGCGATCCTGACGCGTTAGAAAGCTTGCTGTTGAAGCTCGGCCGCGACCTCCGGCGCGATCTCAGGAAAGGTTCCGGCGTCTACGGCGAAGGCATTGCGCGCGAGGACTTGGTTGCGAAACGAGACAACGTGTTGCGCTGGATCGAAGACTTCCGCCGCCGCGCCGATGCCGACTTGGCCGCCGCCCTTCGCGACGAAATGTCCGGCCTCCTCGATGAATACGAGGATCGTAAGAGCCGCACCGGTAAACTCGATTTCGTCGATCTTCTGATCAAGGTCCGCGATCTGGTGCGTGAACAGCCGGTGGTGCGCCAATATCTCCAGAATCGTTTCACGCATCTCTTTGTCGACGAATTTCAGGACACGGATCCCTTGCAGGCCGAAATTCTACTGCTGCTTTCAGCCGACGATCCCGACGAGTGTGAATGGAGCCGCGTCCGCCCCAAGCCGGGGAAGCTGTTTTTGGTTGGCGATCCCAAGCAATCCATCTACAAATTTCGCCGCGCCGACCTGGTCATGTACCGCGACCTCCGCCGCGCTCTTGGGGAACGTGGCGTGGAGTGTCTCACGCTGACCAGGAGTTATCGCGCTGTCCGGAACATCCAACAATTCGTGAATGCCGCGTTTGAAACAGAAATGAACGGCGATGCCGCTGCAGGCCAGGCCGACTGGGCTCCCCTCGAAGAGCATCGCGCGGAGCCGGAGGATCGCCCCAGCGTGATCGTGCTGCCCGTTCCGCGGCCCTACAAATCGCGGATCGCTAAGGAAGCCATCAATCGATCGCTGCCCGACGCGATCGCCGCGTTCGTGCACTGGCTGATCGACAAGCAGGAATGGGGCTATCGCGCGCGCGACATCGCGGTTCTGCTGCGTCGCCGCACGCAAGCCGGATCGGATCTGACCCGCGAATATGTCCGCGGCCTCGAGGCGCGCGGAATCCCGCACCTGCTCGCCGGATCGAAGTCATTCCATCGCCGTGAAGAGATCGAAACGCTGCGCGCCGCCGTTACCGCCATCGAATGGCCCGACGACGAGCTCAGCGTTTTCGCGACCCTTAAAGGCTCCTTGTTCGCGATTCCCGACGAAATTCTTCTCCGCTATCGCCACGCCCACGGCCGTCTGCATCCGTTTCATCGCCCGGACGATGAACCTGATGCGGTGTTCGGTCCCGTGCTCGAAGCTCTGGCGATTCTGGGCGATCTGCACCGTCAACGCAATCGCCAACCGTTCGCCGCGACCGTCAATGCATTGCTCGAAGCTACCCGCGCGCACGCCGGGTTCGTGCTCCGTCCCGGCGGAAATCAGATCCTGGCGAACGTCGCCCGCTTGGCCGACCTCGCTCGCGTCTACGAGATTTCCGGTGGTATTTCTTTTCGCGGATTCGTCGACGAACTCGCCACACAAGCCGAAAAAGAAGAAGCCTCCGAAGCGCCGGTGCTCGAAGAAGACTCCGACGGCGTACGTCTGCTGACCGTCCACGGCGCGAAAGGCCTGGAGTTTCCCGTAGTGATCCTCGCCGATCTGACCGCCAACCTCGCCGCGCGTGAGCCCGACCAGTTCGTCGACGGCGCCCGCCGCCTAAGCGCGACTCGCCTTCTGCGCTGCGCACCCCGCGAACTTTCCGAGCATGAACCCCAGGAAAGCGCTCGCGAGCGGGCCGAAGGCATCCGCGTCGCCTATGTGGCCGCGACACGCGCGCGCGACCTGCTGGTGATTCCCGCCGTCGGCGACGAGCCCTTCGAAGGATGGCTCAGTCCGCTCAACAAAGCGATCTATCCGTCGCGTGTAAATTGGCGCAGATCGGCCCGGGCCCACGGTTGTCCCGAGTTCGGAAACGCTTCCGTGCTCGATCGCCCGCTCGACTATGCCCGTGAAGAAGAATTCTCAGTCAAGCCCGGCCTGGTTGAACCGGAACATGGAACCCATAAAGTGGTTTGGTGGGATCCCGCCAAACTCAAGCTCAACGTCGACCAGGGACTCGGGCTGCGTCAGAAAGAAATTCTCGCCGAGGATGGCGGCCAAAGTCTGGCGGCCTATCGCGAATGGGAAAAGAACCGCATCGCGACGCTATCCAGCGGCGGCGCGCCGCAATTCGACGTGTTCCTGGCGAGCCAGGCCAGTGAAGCTCCTCCAACCCTGATCGAAGTGAGCACGGAGTTCGCGTCCGTCAGCGAAGGCCGGCCCCGCGGCAACCGTTTCGGGACGCTGGTCCATGCAGCGATGCGCGACGTCGATCTCGACGCGGCGCCTGCCTCCATCGCCAGCATCGTCGAGCTGAACGGCCGGTCGATCGGCGCGCCGAAGGACGAAACCGAAGCCGCGTGCGCGGCAGTCGAAGCGGCGCTGGCGCATCCCCTGCTGTCACGTGCCCGCGTCGCGGAGCGCTGTCATCGCGAGTATCCCATCACCCTCAAGCTCGACCATGGCCGCCTGCTCGAAGGGATTCTCGATCTCGCGTTCGTCGAAAACGGCCAATGGACTATTGTCGATTTCAAAACCGACGCCGGCGTTTCCGAACGCCGCGAGCGCTATGAACGGCAACTCCAGTGGTATGCTTATGCGCTGGCCCAACTAACGAACATGCCCGCTCGCGCATATCTCCTCGGCGTGTAACCAGTCAATCATGGGCCGGATTCGCATCCTCTCCGACATCGTCGCCAACAAGATCGCTGCGGGCGAAGTTGTCGAGCGTCCAGCGAGCGTGGTCAAGGAGCTTCTGGAAAATTCCCTGGACGCAGGCGCGACCGACTTCCGTCTCGACGTCGAGTCGGGTGGACGCCGGTTGATCCGGCTCGCCGACAATGGCTGTGGAATGTTGCGCGACGATGCCCTGCTCGCTTTCGAGCGCCACGCCACCAGCAAGCTTTCCGACGTAAAAGATCTCTTGTCGATCGCCACACTCGGTTTCCGAGGCGAGGCGTTGCCGTCCATCGCCTCCGTCTCGCGTCTGCTGCTCGAAACGCGTGCCCCGGAGGATCGCGTCGGCACGGCAGTCGAAATCGCGGGTGGCAAAATTCTGCGCTGCGATGAAGCGGCTCTGGCCGGCGGGACCACCATCACCGTTCGCGATCTATTCTTCAACGTGCCTGCCCGTAAAAAATTTCTGCGTTCCGATCAAACTGAAATCGCGCACATCGCGTCTCTGGTCACGCACTACAGCCTGGCGCATCCTCAGAAAAGTTTCACGCTGCGCCACAACAACTCCGACCTGCTGTCTGTGACACCCGTTCCCACCCTGCGCGAACGCGTTTTTCAGGTGTTCGGCACGCAAGTCCTGGAAGACCTGGTGGATCTGGGCGATCAAGGCCGCGATCTGAAGCTGCCCATCGACGAGGAGGAATCCATCCAGCGCCACTTCCGCCTGCGCGGATTCGTCAGCGGCCCACAAGTGCAGAAGCTGAATCGAAATTCCGTCTACCTGTTCGTCAACGGCCGCCTGATTCGAGACCGTCTGTTGCTGCACGCGATTTCCTCGGCCTATCACAACCTGATTCCGCCGGCGTGTTATCCCTTCGCGCTGCTGTTTCTGGATTGCGATCTGGAAGAAGTCGACGTGAACGTGCATCCTTCGAAAACCGAAGTTCGCTTCCGCCACGGATCGCTGGTCCACGATTTCGTTCGCGACACGATTCGTGAAATCTTGATGGCGCAGCGTCCTGCATCGCGGATTCCGATTCCCACGCCGCCGCAGCCCGGAGCCGCGCTGCCCTATTCCGAATTCAGCCAGCGCATCGAAAACATGAATTTTTCGAGCGCCGCCGTGGCGCCCGCCGACACAGAAGATTCTGCGATGCCGGAATTCGCATTGCGCCGTCCGCCGTCGCCTGCACCTCGTTTCGACTTTTCCGACGTGCCTGGCGCACACAAACTCGCGGTTCCCGAAACGCACGGGGCGCTGTTCCCCGACGCGGACGCCTACATTCCGGATCTGGAAAGCCTGGAAGCGTTGAAGGACCTTCGTCCGCTCGGCCAGATTCACGACAGCTTCATCATTGCGGCCGGACGCGACGGGCTGTGGATCATCGACCAACACGTCGCGCATGAGCGCATCCTGTTCGAACAGGTCTTGGCCGCGCGAATGAACGGAGGCGTGGAGACACAGCATCTCCTGGTCCCTTTGGTGATCGGGCTCAGCGCCGCGCAGCAGATCGAGTACGCCCGGATCGCCGATGAGCTAAACGCTCTCGGCTTTGAAACCGAGCCGTTCGGAAATCGCACCATCGCCGTTAAAGCCGCGCCTGCCGGCGTCGGCGCGGGCGACGTCGAAAAGATCCTGTTCGAGATCCTGGAAATTTCCGAGCGTGAGCTGCGGCGCGCTTCGCTCGACGACTTGCGCCGCGCCATGGCCGCGTCCATCGCTTGTCGCGCGGCAATAAAGATCAACATGCGCCTGGAACCCGCCAAGATCGACTGGCTGCTGCGCGCGCTCGCGGCGACGTCATGCCCCATGAGCTGTCCCCACGGCCGCCCCATCGCTCTGCGTTACTCCACCCGCGATATCCTGAAAAGCTTTCACCGGATCTGAAGCGCCGACACTGAGCCGCGACCAAAGGAAGCGGTCGATATCAACGTGTCACAGCCAGCCAACCTCCGCTAAAGCCGCCTTTGCATGCTTTTGAAGTTTTTGCTCCGGCTGAAAATCACATATTTCGGCTGCAAGTGTGGCGCAGGCACTTGACGTGCCGCGTTCGCACTCGTGCGAACGCCTCGGTTGACGACCCTAAGCCCGCCCCCCGCGCGACTTCAGGAACTCCGCCATCTTGTCCTTCTTCGCCTTCATCGCTACGGCCGCTGGGGTGGTTCCATTCTTCGCTGGAGCATTCACATCCGCCCCATGCGCCAACAGCACCTCCGCCAACTCGACGTACCCCTTGCTCGCCGCAATGTGCAAAGTCGATACACCCAGCGCCGCCGCCGAAACATTGGCTCCCGATCGCAGCAGAAACTCCGCGATCTCTGGGCGCTGCTCCCCATACGCCGTGTACGCAAGCAGCGCGATGTCGTGCGCCCCCCGTTCCCGCAGACACGCCGGATCCGATTTCACCAGTGCCTCCACGCGATCGCGCAATCCCAACAACGTCGCCGTGCACGTCGAAACCGCCGCGCCGCGATCCGCCATGAATTGCGCGAGCGTGACCAGCCCCATGTGCGACGCCGCCTCGATAGGCGATTCATCCCAGGTTGCCCGCGCGTACGCCAACGCCGGCGCGAGCCGCGTGATATGCATGACCCGATCCACATCGCGATGCGAAAGAACCGTGACCTCGTTGATGAAATCCTGCGGCAGCCCGTCGAGGTCTTGCGGCTCGTAGGGTCGGCCCGCCGCGTCAAAGCTGTAGCGCTTTCCGAAATACACGCGCTCCACCTGAACGTCAGATCCCTTCGCCCCACGATGCACCAGCAACTCGACGATATCCTTGTATCCGCGCTCTGCCGCCAAATCCAGCGCGGTTCGCCCATCGGCGCGCTTCGCATTCGGATCCGACGCGTTCATCAGCAAATTCTGCGACATCTCCAGCGCCACGGCATGATCCCGGTACGCCACCGCCGTCAGCAGCGGACTCTCTGGACCGGCGCTCAGATCCGCGCCGTAGTTCGATAGTGTAAAAATCATCGCGGCTTGCCCGCCCTCAACCGCGTAGTGCAGAGGAGTCCTCCCATCCGCCGACCGCAGCCGCGCGACCGCCGGGTTGATCTTCGCCAGCGCGTTCACGCGCGCGCTGTCTCCTTTATAGGCGGCCTGAAAGACGTCGAGCGTCGTATCGCCCGACGCGGGCGGCGCCGTACTCGACGCCGGGGAAGGAGCTTGCCCCTGCGCCCCCCGTCCAAGTACCACTGAACCGATCCCAAGTGTTGCCAGAAAACTGCGTCTGTTATTCATGCTCCAAATAATGCAGCGACGCCGCCGCGTGCGGAAGACATGCCGATGTTATTTTTTTGTTTCTCTGAAATACACTGCATTATCTATCAGTTGCAGGGTTGTCTAAATGCCGAGGTTTGCGGGTCGGGCCGTATACTGGAATCGTGCCCACGGACGAGGCTCGCGCTTCCCTTCTTCGCTTTGCCAACTTCGAGCTCGACGTGAATAACAATGAGCTTCGCAAGGGCGGCATTCTGATCAAATTGGCGCCGCAACCGATGGCCCTGCTCACGCTCCTGGCCGAAAACGCCGGTGAGTTGGTCTCCCGTGAGGAAATCCAACGCGAAGTCTGGGGCGATCAAACCTTCGTCGATTCCGATCGTAACTTGAACGTATGCATGGCCCAAGTCCGGTCCGCGCTGGGCGATGACGCCGACTCCGCCCGCTTCATCCGTACCGTCCCCAAACGAGGCTACCTGTTCCTTCCTCCAGTCGAGCGAATTTCTCTACGACCAAACGAACCCAAGGGAAAATTCAGCGCGGAGCGCAAACCACGCCCCTACTGGATCGCTATCGCATTGATTTTATGTGTTTTAGCCACGGCCGCGTTCGTTGCCTTGTCCCGCCCGCGGACAGTCGCCCCGGTTCGAACCATGCTCGCGGTGCTACCGTTCGACAGCGCTTCGCCCGGCGATCCGCTCATCGATGGGCTAACCGAGGAGCTGATCAGTCATCTGGGTAGCGTGCAAACCGAACGGCTCGGCGTGATCGCCCGCAGTTCGGTGATGCGCTATAAATCGTCGCACGCGGCGCCAAAAGAAGTCGCCCGCGATTTGAATGTTCAATACGTCGTTGAAGGCACCATCCGGCGGGATCAGGGCCGCGTCCGCGTCACGGCCCGGCTAATCAACGCCGCGGACCAAGCGGTCGATTGGACTGAATCCTACGAAGATGACGACGCCAGCCTGTTCCGGATCGAGCAGGAATCCGCCGCTCACATCACTGCCGCCGTATTGACGCGTCTTTTTCCACGCGGCGTGCTGCGCGCTGGATCGTTCCACGTCACCGATCGAACCGCCTATGAGGCCTATCGCACGGGCCGCACGCTGCAATTCTCCGGAGACGCTGCCCGGAGTCTCGACTTCTTCGAACAGGCCGTTCAACATGACCCGCGCTACGCGGACGCCTACGCGGCTCTGGCCGATGCGTGCGTCTCCATGGCGCGCGCGGGAGGACCTCCCGAAAAACTGTTTCCCCGCGCAGCTGCAGCCGCCGAAAAAGCTCTGGAGCTGAATTCTTCCTCGCCCGAAGCGCACAACGCGCTGGCTAACGTCCGCTTCTGGTTCGATTGGAATTGGGCTGACGCCGAGCGCCACTTCCGCGTCGCGTTGGGAATCAACCCGAGCTTTGCCGATGCACATCACGATTACGCCTGGTTCCTGGTGGCGATGGGTCGCACCGAAGAGGGGCTGACCTCGTTGCGCCGGGCCATCGAGCTCGATCCATTCTCGGTGCGCGTCAACATGGACGCGGGCTGGCTGCTGCTACAGGCGCATCATTTCGAAGACGCCATCAAGCAAGCCAAACGAGCGCTGGAGCTTTCTCCGGGACTCCCCGAAGCGCAGGCGTGCATCAATCGAGCGCAGTCGTTTCTCGGCCGACGCGCACCGGGTCCCGTGGGCGGAGCCGATCCGTACTCACTGGCTTTGCACTACGCGCTCTCCGGCGATAAAGTCCGCGCGGTTCGCGAACTGGACCACGCCTACGAAAGCCACTCCGTGATGATGCCACTGGTGAAGGTCGATCCTGCGTTCACCGGATTGCGCGGGGAGCCGGCCTTCGAAGCTCTGGTCGCGAAGGTGGGAATCCCCTAATAGGTCACTGTCCTTTCGGATTCACGCAAAGACGCCAAGGCGCAAAGAGTCGCAAAGGATAGCCTTCGCATTCTTTGCGTCTTTGCGTGAAATGCATTTTCCGGCCTTATTGTTGATGGAGCAGTTCCGACCGGCCAACCCGCTCGCCCTTGAAGAATACTGACGAGATCCGCTCGGTAGTGGAGATATCCTGTAGCGGATTGCCATCGACGAGCAGCAGGTTCGCTTCGTATCCTTTCTTGATCAACCCCATGCGGTTCTCGGCGTGCAGCAGGCGAGCCCCATTCCACGTCGCGGCCTGCAGCGCGACGGCGGGCGGGATGCCGGCTTGCGCCCAGAGTTGCAGTTCCCGATGGATTCCGGGACCGTGAATCATTTGCGGGTTCCCGGAATCGGTCCCGGTGACCAGCGTCACACCCGCATGAAATGCAGCGGCCAGGTTGCGAGTTCCATGACCGATGGTAGGAGGATGCGCACGAAACGCCACGCGCATCGCTTCAAAATCGGGAGACGTGGCCAGCATATGCTTGGTCTGTTCGAGCAGCTTTGGCGGACCAACCTGCTGTACCAGCGAACGGTCGAGCAGCTCGAATTTCCCTTGCCCCGTTGCAGCGATCGCTTCAAACACGGCCAGCGTGGGATCGTAGGTCGCGCCCATCTGCTTCATCTTTGAGAAGAGCGCATCGGGAATATCGTCGCGCTCGGAGCCATGCTCGATTCCGTTGACGCCGGCGTCCAGCGCATCGGCGACGTCGCGCGCGTTCCCCGTATGGCACACCACCGGCAGCGCGTCTTCGCGCGCCGCTTCGACTACCGCACGCAGCAGCGCCGGATCCAGCCGCGGGATGGTTTGCCCGGCCCAGCCGCCTTCCAGGATGGCCTTGATTCCATCGACGCCTTCTTTCTTGAGCGCATGGACCTGTTGCCTGGCTTCCTCGGCCGATTTCGGGAGCCGAACCAGCTGCGCTTCGAAGCTCGCTTGCATGTTCTTCGGAACGTACTGGATGTATTCCGTACCGTGTCCGCCAGCGGCAGTGAACATCGGACCGACCAGGAATAACTCGGCGCCAAGTTTCTCTCCCGAGCGAATCACCGCGCGATGTCTCAGCACCATGTCGGTCGCATCGCCAACACTTTTTACGGCGGTCACGCCGCTATAAAGATAAGCCGCCAGTTCGCGATCCATGAACGGATCGATTTGGGTGTATTCCGCCGCATCCTCCCAAAATCCGCCCGGCGATCCGAGATGCACATGGACGTCGATAAGTCCCGGCAGCAGGGTCTTGCCTGCCGCGTCGACGGCCGCCGCGTTCAGCGTCTTGGCATCCGGCGCAGACCCCGTGTAGACTTCGGCAATCTTGCCGTTCTTGATCAGAACTGCACCTTGCTCGATGACGGTCCCGTCGCCCAGGAACAGCCGCGCATTCTGGATGAGCTGCGTTTCATTGCGTTCCATCTCGCGCGCCAGGATTTTCACCTTCGCTACTTGATCCTTGGCGTGCAGCTGCCAGGCGCCCATGAGCAGAAAGGGGATCATGACGACGGCGAGCCACAGCTTCGCCGACGGACGCATCTTCTCTTCCTTCTCCCAACGAAATAGCTTCAAGGCGAGAAATGTTCCGACGAAGCCGGTCGCGATCAATACGCCGGCGGCGGACACGTTGTCGAAGAATGTTTCGTGTCCTTCAAGAATCGCGGTGAGCCCGGTCGAAAGATACGTTGACGGGATGAATTGCGCGAGCGTCTGCATCCAGGGACGCATGATCGCGATGGGAAATGTCGCGCCGCCCAGGAACAACATGGGGAAATACAGCAACTGGATGATGATCTGGCTTTCGTTCATGGAATTCGCAACAGCGCCGACGATGCTGCCGATCGCCCGGAAGGCGACCAAGCCCAACAGCACGAACACGTACAGCGAGATGGGATGTTCCAGCGGCGGCATGTGATACACCACGCGCGCCAGCAACAGAATGATGAACGTAACCGGGATGAAGTGCACCATTCCGGTGACCAGTTGGGCCACCAGGATCGGCCCCGGTGAAATCGGCGCAACTTTGAAGCGGCGCAAAATGTTCGCCTCGCGATCCATCACCGTGCGCATCCCGGCGCCGAACAATCCCGAGGCCAGCACGCCCAGACTCAAGCTCATGTTGACGATCTGCACCACGGCTCCGCCGCGTTCGGCATGCATCAACTGGCCGAATATGAAGAAGAAGATGAGCGGAAAAACGTAGTTAAAAAACAGCACGGTGCGGTCGCGGAAAGTGAGCCGCAGATTCATCCGGATCTGTGCGAGGTAGGCTCTCATGTCAGTCCCTCAGTTTCTTCCCGGTCAGCTCGATGAACACATCTTCGAGCGTCGGCCGCTTAAGATGAATATCGTCGAGTTCCAGCCCGTTCTGGTCGATCCATTTGATCAGGTCGGGCAGCGTTCGAGCGGGGCGCGTCGAGTACACCGTTAACAATGTCCGATCCTGGCTAAGAACGTGTTTATCGGAATGCTCGAACTTGGGGACCTCGGCCGGCATGGGTTGTTCGGTCTTGATTTCCACGCGCGACTGACCCAGGGTTCGAGCTTGAATTTCGCGCGGCGTTCCCATGGCGATGATCTTTCCCTGATCGACGATGGCAACGCGGTCGCACAGCCGTTCGGCCTCTTCGATGTAATGCGTGGTCAGCAGAATGGTGCGCTTGGCGTCGCGCAGCTCGCTGATCAGGCTGTGAATTTCGAGACGGACCTGAGGATCGAGTCCGGTGGTCGGCTCGTCAAGGAAGATCATCTGCGGATCGTTAACCATGGCCAGCGCCAGCGCAACGCGTTGTTTCTGGCCTCCGGAAAGCTTCGAATAGAACTCGTTGCGCTTTTCCCACAATTGCAGGCGCTGGATCAGTTTATCGTTGTCGATGTTGCGCGAATAGAAGGCTGCGAACAACGTCAGCGATTCACGCACCGTGATTTTGTCGGGAAGATTGGTGGATTGAAGACACACGCCGATGCGATCCTTGATCGCGCGAGTCTCGGTGGCCGGGTCGTAGCCCAGCACCTTGACGTCTCCCGCAGTCCTCGGGCGCAGCCCTTCGAGGATTTCAACTGTCGTCGTCTTCCCGGCCCCGTTAGGGCCCAGCAGCCCGAAGACTTCCCCTGGAGCGACGTCGAAATCGATGCCGCGAACAGCTTCGAAGTCGCCATAGGATTTTTTCAATCCGGCGACGTGAATAGCTGAATCCATGGGTCCCATTCTAGCCGCGCGACGGCACGTTCAAAGTTAGAAAACCGGCGAGTGACGCGATTAGGCGGACGAACGGCGAGCGGCTACTCCGCGAGTGTCGCCCGCGATGTACTCATGATACGGTCGCGCACGACCACCAGCCGCGAGATCCAGTCCTCACCAAAGTGTTCCAAGGCGCGTAGGACGGATCGATGTATCTTAAGCCGGTTGGGCTGCCTCAAACGTACAACTAAAATGCCATTGTGCAGCGTGCTCCGATACTCGGTAAAGCCCTTATCCGTAGTTACGAATAGTCGCCGCTCCGTGCAAGCAATATCCCAAAGATCCTGGTCCGCCGAGCCCTCGGTGTTGGTTCCGCGGACGTCTTTCACGTCGTGCCCAGCAAGCCGAAGAGCATCCACCGTCATCCGAGGGATGTTCTAGTCGACAAGGATATTCATTCACGCGACGTGAATCGGAGTGATCTGTTCTTCGGCGAGCGCCGCCGCATAGTCGAGGCAGGCCATAATATCTTCCCGAGTCAGGTTCGGAAACTCCTGCAGCAGGTTCTCCACGGTATCGTCGTTCGCCAGCATTCGAACAATCTGGTGAACCGGCATCCGTGTTCCTTTGACACAGGCTTGCCCATGGCAGATTCGCGGGTCGATGGAAATCCGGTCGAACATCTTCTTCCAGTCTACCGCTACACCTTCTGGATCCGGCGTAGCGTGTACTGCTCCGGGTTGATGGTGCCGGTTTTCAACTTTTTCCAATCGTCCATCACGCCGATCAGGCGGCCGCTGACGTGATTGGACTGATCCGAGGCGAGAAATGCAGCCAGGTCCATCTGTTTATCCGGAGGGGTTCCGCCGGTCAGGCGCGTTTGTTGCGCATGTTCACTTTCACGCCAGCCGGCGCGTTCGCCCGCGGCGATGATCTGATCCGTCATGTGGGTGTAGGAATCCCCAGGAGAAATGGAATTGATCTGCACGTTGTGCTCGGAAACCTCCGCCGCCACGCTTTCCACAAACCGGGCGAGCGCCGCCTTGGTAGCGGCATACACCGAAAAATTCATGCGGCCCGTGGACGCGCCTCCGCAGGCCAGCACGATGATTTTTCCCGAACGGCGCTCGATCATCTGCGGCAATACCGCGCGGCAGGCGTTCATCACCCCGATGAGATTGGTTTGAAGCAGCTCGCTCCAAGCTTTGGGAGAACTCTCAACGAACGGTCCGATAGGGCCTTGCGCGGCAGCGGCGCAGATCATCACCTGGACGGGTTTGCTGAAGTGTACGCGCATACGTTCGACGGCGGCGCACATCTGCTCATAATCGCTGACGTCGGTGCGAAGGCGGAGAGCGCTGCCGCCGGCGTGCTCGATTTCGAGATGACACAGGTCCAGTTCGGCTTTGCTGCGAGCCAGAAGACCTACCCGGGCGCCTTTGGCCGCGAATCCGATGGCCAGGCGTTTTCCGATTCCGCGACCCGCGCCGGTGACCAACAGGGGCACACCTTTGAAAGATTGCACAACCTCACGTTAGTACAAACGGGGCCGATCAGGCGACCAGCTCAGGTTGCATCAAGTGCGCTTCGACGCCGATGTGAACGTTCTCGCCGCTATCCAGCAGGTAGCGACCGGAAACCCACGGCAAAATCTGTTCAGTGCGCGCTTGTGCGGTCTCCACGGGACCTTGAAACAGCACCATGAACTCGGTATCGGTCCAGCGGCTGATGAAATCTTTGTGGCGGAACTGCGAAGCGAGCCGGCCGGCGACCTGGCGGGAAACTTCGTGATTGACTTCGCCGGAGATCTGGAATTTCACCAGCACGACAGGCTCGCCCGCGGCCTTGCGCGCTTCGATGTGACGCTCCATCTCGCGACGGTTCATCAATCCCGTAAGCGGGTCGGTGACCTCGGCGGCTTTGAGGCGCTGTTCCACGGCGGCCAACTGCTGGTGCATCCGCGTCACCAGGGAGTGGGCTTCGTGACTCATACTCTCCACGCAGCTCAGCAATCCAGCGGCTTGCAGTGCGACCGCCTCCTGTAGATGCTCCGCCTCGACCGGATAGGTGGTGGTCCGCATCTGCGCGGCGAACTGGCGCAGGCGAGCGCCATAGAACTCCTGACGCTGGGCGAGCGACCGGACGATCTCTTCCAATCCGCGAATGGTGGTTTTCAACTCAATGCCGTGCTGTTCGACGAAGGCGGATGCCTTCGCGGCGTATTCGTTCAATTCCTCTTCAATGGCTCGAGTGCTTTCCTCCATCGCCGCGGGGGAAGAATCGAAGGCCAGCCTGGAACGCAAGCGCGAGATCCTGTGGCGGTACAATCCGCCGATTTCCGGGCACGTATCGCCGACGCACTTCGCCATGGCCTGTAGTGAAGACAAGTAGCAGTCCACGGCTGCGTGCAAGACGTTCACTGGATCGTCGGCCATGGTTTTCACATCGGCATGTTTTCCGAGGAAAAGGATCGGGGAAAGACCCTAGAACGAGCGTTAGATTAGCGCGCGCAATTCCTCGCCAATACGGCGGAATCCTTCACGCAGGTAGTCCTCGCGCCCGCCCAGCCAGATGCGCACGAATCCTTCGACTCCCAGTTGTTTTCCGGGCACGATCAGGGTGCTTTGGCGGACGCGGATGCGCTCGCACAGTTCGATGGATGGGACGCTGGAATGGTACTTGACCAGCGCGATCGCTCCGGCGCGAGGTTCGCGCCATTCCAGCAGTCCGCCGAAGCCGCGTACCCATTCACGGGCGAGGTCGAGATTGGCATTCAACACGGCGCGAGTCCGGGCGTAACATTTTTCACGATTTTCGGGCTGTACAGCGATTCTTGCGAGCTGATCGGACAGCTTGTTGGGCCCGATGGTCAGATAATCGTGCTGCGACCAGCAATCCGCAATGACTTCCTTGGGGCCAATGATCCAGCCGATGCGGACGCCGGGAATTCCCCAGGCTTTGGAGAGGCCGCTGGTGACGATGACGCGGTCGCTCATGCCCCAGAAACTTTTCGTGCACGGTCCGGCGGCTTCAGCTCCCTGATAGACTTCATCGGCGATCAAGTAGGCGCCAGTTTTCTCGCAACGCTCGACGATGCGCTGCATGGCGTCATCGGACAGAACCGACCCGGTGGGATTATTCGGATTCGAGACGTATACCAGGCGCGTGCCATGGTCGACGGCGCGCTCGAATTCGTCCCAATCGGGTTCCCAACAGGCTTCGGGACGCAAGCGGAAGGTACGCACTTCAGCGCCGAAGCTGCGTGGAACGCCCCACAGCTGCATGTAGTTTGGCGTTTCGAGCGCGAATTTGTCGCCGGACTTAATCTGGCTCAACGCGATCAGATAATTCGCTTCGGAAGTACCGTTGGTGACCTCAATTTGGTCGACGGTCGATCCGGGATAAAGCTTGGTCAGCGCCTCACGCAGTTCCAGCGTTCCGTTCGACTGGCTGTAGCCGAGGGGCACGTCGAGAAACGAGTCAAGATTGAAGCCCATCTGCATCAGCTCGCGAAGAGTCAGCGGGCGTACGCCGCTCTCGCTCAAATCGTAGTCGACGATGTTTTCCCAGGTCGACTGCATCCGTTCCATTTCAAAGGTTTCGATTTTCATAAATCCACTCCGCTATAAAAAGATCTTCGACGCCGAGGCCGGTCAGGTCGGCGACGGAATTTCGGGTCGCGCGCGGCTGTTCGAGAAATGTTCCGAGTTCCACGGCGCGATCCCGCTGGTCAGCCACGTGTTGAAGCTCGCCGAGCTTTTCGCACTGTGCGAGTGAGTCCACCAATAGCACATCGGTGCGTCGCAGGATTTCCGGATCGAGTTCCTGTTTGCCCGGCGCATCGGCTCCTACGGCGGAGATGTGCGTTCCGTCTTCAATGTCGGCTGCCTGAAGCAGCGGCGAGCGCGATGCAGTGCAGGTTACGATCAACCGCGTAGCCGCCGCGACGGCCGCGGGCGAGGCGAGCACCGCGACGTCCGGCACGACTTTGCGAATCTCCTCCGCGCAACTCGCGACGCGTTCCGGCGTTCGTCCCCACAGATAAACTCGTTTGAGCGGGAGGACGCGAGCATGGAAACGCGCGGTCAGTCTGGCCTGGATTCCAGAGCCGAGAATACCGATGGTCTGGTCACTCCGGCCGAGAGCGCGCGCGATCATCGCGGAAACGGCGGCGGTTCGCACATCGGTGAGGTGTCCCGAATCGGCGAGGTAGACTACGGGCTCGCCTGTTTCGGCGGAGGCGAGTAACATCATTCCGTTGCCTGCACCGCTGAATGTGGTGGCCATTTTCAACGCGAAATATTTGCCGCCGTGGCGATAGCTGGACTTGATATGCACCTCGCCGCCGGGCGGGTCCAGATGCATCGGCATGGGCGTGTCGCATTCGCCGCGAGATTGCGCGATCAAGGCGTCGCGCATGCGATCGACGATGGCAACGTCGTCAATCGCCCCGCGAATCTGGTCCTGAGTCAGGAGCCGCACAGGATTTTCTTCACCGAAGCGTCACTGACGTTGCGCCCGGAGATGACTACGACGGCCGGCTCGGTTAGTTTGCCGACTTTTCCGGAGAGGCACGCGGCGATGGTGACCGCCGCTGTCGGTTCGATGATGTATTGATGATGGGCAAGCATCCAGCGCACAGCTTCCAGGATCTCATCTTCCGAAACCAGCGCAACACGATCGACTAGCGGACCGAAGACGCCGAACGCGAGAGCTCCGATGCCGCCCTCGACTCCGCCGGCCATGGTTTCGACGGCAGGAAGTTTGGTGACGGCACTGCCGCGGTCGAGCGACAGGCGCAGGGCGGGCGAGAGAATGTGCTGGCATCCGATGATGGTCGCCGGCTGCTGCTTGACATAAGTCGCGAAACCGGCTCCGAGGCCGCCGCCGCCGACCGGCAGTATGAACGCTCGGGCAGAGGGGACGTCTTCGCACACCTCGATCGCCAGCGAGCCGCCGTTCGCGGCCATCACGGCGTAGTCGTCAAAGGCTGAGATGAAGGTGCGCGATTGTTCGCGGGCGATTCCGCGCGCCCATTCTTCGGTTTCGTCATAGCCGGGGAACTCGGAGACGCGAACGTCGGCGCCCAGCGCGACCATTCCTTCGTACTTGGCGCGATCGACGGAGCTCGGCACGCAGATGGTTGCTCGGACGCCGGCTTCGCGCGCGGCATATGCAATCCCTTTGCCATGGTTGCCGGCGGAACACGTGACAACGCCGTCGCGGCGTTCGTTCGCGGTGAGCTTCGAAAGACGGAATAGCGCGCCGCGGATCTTGAAGGATCCGGTGAGCTGCATCGATTCGAGCTTTAGCCAGATGGGGACGCCGAGGAGTTGCGAGAGTGCGGGCGAAGGCTCGGCGGGTGTGCGGCGGATGCGGTCATTTAGAAATGCAGCGGATTCGGTTATGAGTTCGGTTGTGAGCATTGTTTTATTTCGGGCAACGCGCTCCATAACTGTCGCGCCTCAACTGGCGGCTTTGAAGCGTGACAGGTATGGTGGCGGTCATTTGAGTCCTAGGAGCAGTAGGCGACGGCCGTTTCCGCCAGGATCGCGGCCATTTGCGCGACGGATTCCAGATCCACCCATTCGACGGCGGCGTGCGCGCCTCCGCCGCCGGGGCCCATCACGACGGTTTCGATGCCGGCGGCCTGGAGCAGCGCGGCGTCCATCCAGGGGGTATCTCCCATGTAGGTGGGGGCGCGGCCCAGAATTTTTTGCGACGCGCGATCGAGTGCGCGAACGATGTTTGCATCGCGGGGGACTTCGAACGGATCGCGGACAAAATAGGCGCGAACGGTCGCGTCCAAGGACAACTTGTCTACGATGGATTGCAATTCTCCGACGACTTGTTTCTCGGTCTCGCCTGGCACGGTCCGGCGCTCGATTTGCAACTTGCATGACGCAGCATAGGTGCTGAGACCATCGCCGCCATGGATCATCGCGGCGTGCAGCGATGGCGGACCGACCAACGGATGCGGAGGACGCGCGCGCAAGGCTTGTTCCAGATGGTCGAGTTCCGCGAGGAAGCGGCCCATGCGCATGTTCGCGTCGATGCCCTGCTCGAAGCGGCTGCCATGCGCCGCGCGGCCCTTTGTCTCGACTTCAATCCAGAGGTAGCCCTTGTGCGCGAGACAGATTTGCACGGCAGTCGGCTCGGTGACGATGGCGGCGTCGGTTTTGACGTGTTTGATCAGGTCCATGGTGCCGAGGCTTCCGTACTCTTCGTCGGCGACGGCTGCGATCACGACGTCGCCGCGTAGCTTTGCTCCGGCGATCGCTTTGACGGCGGCCATTTGCGCGGCGAGCGATCCTTTCATGTCGTAGGACCCACGTCCGAACATTTTGCCATCACGAACGGCGGCGGAAAACGGATCGTCCATTCCTTCGACGCCAACCGTGTCGTAATGGGCGTTGAGCATCAGGCTCTTGCCGCCGCCGGATCCTTTAAGAGTGCCGGCGACGGTGACGCGGCCGGGCTCGGGTTCGAGTTTGCGCACATCGAGGCCGAGTCTTGTGAGTGCGGCGGCGACGTAATTGCCGATCTCGGCTTCACCCGCGCCGCCGGCAGCGAGCGTCGGGTTAACGGAGTCGATGCGGATCAGATCCGCCAGCGTGGAGAAGAGATAATCGCGATCGATGTTCATTTCACGCGCTGGTAAGCGATCTTGCCGCCGACGATGGTGTACTCGACGTGCGTTTTCATGATGTCGTCTTCCGGGACCGTCAGAATATCCTGCGACAGAACGGTGATGTCGCCAAGCATGCCGGTTTTCAGGCGGCCCTTGAGGTTCTCCTCGAAGGCGGCGTAGGCGGGCTCGGCCGTGTAGGACTGCAGCGCTTCCATGCGCGACATTTTCTGATCAGGATAGAACGGCTGGCCGTTTTTCATCTTGCGCGTGACGGCGGCGTAGTAGTTCGCGATGGGATTTACTTCTTCCACGGGCGCGTCGGTGCCATTGGAAACGTGGGCTCCGCTTTTCATGAGGCTTTGCCAGACATAGGCGCCTTCGCGCGCGCGTTTTTCGCCGAGCCTGGGTAGAACCATGGGACCGTCGGAAGTCGCGTGCACGGTTTGCATCGACGCGATGACGCCGAGTTGCGCAAAGCGCGGAATGTCGGCAGGATCGATGTGCTGTGCGTGTTCGATGCGCCAGCGCAGGTCTTTCTTATCGGGATTGGATTTGAACGTGCGCTCATAGATGTTCAGAACTTCGCGGTTGGCGCGGTCGCCGATCGCGTGGACGCAGAGTTGGTAGCCGCTGGCGATGGCGATCTGCGCGGTCTTTTCGATATCGGCGGGATCTTCGGTGGCCGAGCCGCTGGTGGATGGCAGATCCGAATACGGCGCGAGGAGCCATGCGCCGCGCGTACCCAGGGCGCCGTCGATCTGCCGCTTGATGGCGCGGACCGTTAGGTGGTTGTCGCCAAATCCGATCATGCGGAGACGCGGAGCGTCGCGAGTCACGGCATCGTTGGACTCCCGCAACATCACATAGAGGCGCAATGGCAGCGTCCCCGCAGCCGCGCGGCGCTTGAAACGCTCAATCACGTCGGCGGGCGATCCGGCGTCATGAAACGTGGTCACGCCTTGCTCAATGGATTCCTGAGCAGCAAGATCGATCTGCCGTTGCTCATCGGCTTCGCGATCGGCGGCGCTGCGCTTAGCCAGGTCGCGATTCATCGCCTCGCGCAGCAATCCTTGAGCACGCTCATTCATCATGCCGATAGGGTTGCCGCTGGCGTCCTTCATGATTTCGCCGCCGGGAGGATTGGGCGTGTCCCTGGTGACGCCCGCGGCCTTCATCGCAGCCAGATTGACGAAAACCCCGTGGCCGCTGGCGTGAGTCAGGATGACGGGATTATTCGGCGCGGCCTTGCTGAGCGCGTCATGCACCGGGAATCCGTTGACGTTCGGGACAGGCTTGGCGTCCCACTTTTCCTGATGCCAGCCACGGCCGACGATCCACTGGCCGGGCTTGGCTTCCTTCGCGGCGGCGCCCACCATGGCGACGATCTGGTCCCAGCTTTTGGCGTCGCGCAGATTGAGATTCATTTTCATCTGGCCGACGCCGGTGAAATGGCCGTGGCCGTCGATGAAGCCGGGAATTGCGAGTTTTCCGGCGAGGTCGATCACTTTGGTCGACGGCTGAACCTGCGAAGAGATCTGCGCGTTGGTTCCAACCGCGACGATTTTGCCGTCCGTGATCGCGATGGCCTGGGCTTGCGGATTCGCGGGGTCGAGGGTGACGATCTTGCCGTTGCGGAGAACGAGATCAGCGGCGGGAGCTAGCGTGGCCCATAGCAGGATGAGTATTCGTTTCATGTAAATCCCGAATTCACGCAGAGACGCAGAGAACGCAGAGGCCGCGTGAGCGAGTTAGTTTTCCATCATATCGTCTAGCGCGAGGCCGAGGCGGCGCAGACCTTCTTCGAGCGGCGCGGTGTCACCGCCGATGCCGATGCGGAAGTGGTCGGGCATTTCGAAAAAGTCGCCGGGCACGACAGTGGTGTCGTACTTCTCACGAAGCACAGCGCAGAGCCGGTTGACACTACCGCGGACCAGCTTGGGAAATGCGATAGTTCCGAAGGGCAGGCCGGCGACGTCCAGATCGGCGCGGCTATCGAAGAAGCGATGCAGCACCGCGCGATTGCGATCGAGCCGCGCACGCACGTGTTCAATAATGCGCGGCAGCTCACCGAAGGCGATAACGCTGACCAATTCGCCGAGGTGCGCGGGGATGCTGCCGAACAGATCGTTGAGTCTCCACATCGCTTCGGCAAGGGAAGGCTCGGCGACGATCCATCCGCAACGCAGCCCACTGAGGCCGTACACCTTGGTGAGGCTCGAGGTGACGACGAACTGATCGCCGAGCAGCGCAGCTGAACGCGGCGCGCGCTCGAAGGCGGCGTCGAGATACACCTCGTCCACGAGGACGCGTGGGCCGATCTCGCCGATGGCCTGAATAGTGGATTCATCCGCGAGCGCACTGGTGGGATTATGCAGATTGGTGACGACGATCAGCTTGGTGCGCGGGGTCACGGCTGCTTTGATCCTCTCCGGATCAAGCGCGAAACCGGATTCGTGAGTCCGCGGGAAACGGGTTACGATTGCGCCAATTTGTTTCGCGGCGGCGACGATTAGTTCGTACGCGGGATGCTCTATCAGCACTTCGTCACCCGGCTTCAGCAGGGTGGCGAGGGCGAGATAATTCGCCATGGACGTTCCCATCGCCGCTACGATGCGGTTCGGAGCGACGCCGCAGTGCCGCGCGAGCGCTTGCTGGAGTGGCTGGTATCCATAGGTGCTGGGGCCGCTGATTTCCAGTTGGTCGAGGTCGACCGGTAAATCACGCAGCTTCCAGGCCGCGACGCCACTAGTCGCGAGATTGTAGGCGGCATGCGACTTCAATTTCGCCCACGGCATGTAGATCGAGCTCAATGTTTCCTCCACAAAAAATAGACGGGGACACCCGCGGCGAGAATCGCCAGACCGATCGCGCTGTTGGCCGGATATTTATAGATGGTGCTGGCGACGACTAAGAAGCACGCGGCGACGAATGCGATGGCGGTGAAGGGATGGCCAGGCGCTCGGAATCCTTCTGAAATGGGCGTGCGCGCCCGGAACACGAGAAGGGAAATTCCCGTCATTCCGAACAGAATAAAATCGACCGAGATCACGTAGTTGAGAATCTGCTCATAGCGGCCGGAAAGCGCGATGATCGCGGCCACCACGCCTTGTAGCGCGATCGCGACCACCGGAGCCGCCGTTCTGGGATGAATCCAGGCAACACTGCGGAAGAACACGCCGTCCTCCGCCATGGCGAAATAAACGCGGGGCGCGGTCAGCATCCCCTGGCTCAAAAATCCCAACGTCGAAATGGCGATACCGATCGCGATGAATTGCGCGCCCGATTCGCCCAGCGCTGCCCGCATCACTGCCGACGCGGGGGTGTGGGTTTCAGCCAAGCCTGCCGGTCCCAGCACGCGCACGCACACCCAGGTGACGGAAACGTAGAGAGCGATCACGCTGAGCACGCCAATCAACAAGGCCTGCGGCAGATCGCGTCGCGAATCCTTCATTTCACCGGCGCAGAAGCTGGATGTTTGCCAGCCGCCGTACGCGAACAGCACCGGGGTCATCGCTGCGCCGAAGGATAACAGCGAGTCGTGTGTCGAGGACGGAGTTCGGGCAGCGGGGCGGGCTAGGGACACGCCTGCGGCCACCAACACCGCGATCGCGAGAATCTTCAGGATCATCAGCCCGCTTTGCACGTTCGATCCCGCGCGAACGCCGCAGCAATTGATCAGCGTCAGCACGCCCAATGCGACAGCGGCGATCATCGCGTCGGAAACGGGAGCGCGCGTGATTTCCTGAAAATAGCGCGCGAATGTCACCGCCACGGCCGCCATTCCGCCGGTCTGCGTGACCAATAAGAGAGTCCAGCCGTACACGAACGCGACTGAAGGATGAAACGCGTCGCGCAAATAAGCGTACTGACCGCCGACTTCTGGACGTCGCGCGGCAAGTTCGGCATAGACCAGCGCACCCGCAAAGGCGATGGCGCCGCCCGCGATCCAGGCACTCAGAATTAGTGCCGGGGTGTGGACCTGCTGCGCGACGACGTAGGGATTAATAAAGATTCCGGAGCCGACGATGCCGCCCATGACCAGCATGGTGGCGTCGAATCGTCCTAATCGTCTGGCGAGGCTCAAAGGGCTATGGTAACCTTTGCGGAGAGGGTCACTATGAAGCCATTACTTCTAATGTCGCTGGCCGCGACCGCGCTTTTCGCGCAGCCGCCGGCTCAGCACACGCAACTTAAGGTGGGGGATGAAGCACCCGATTTCACCCTGCCCGACAACAACAACAAGCCCGTGAAGCTTTCCGATTTCAAGGGGAAAAAGAACGTGGTGCTGGCATTCTTCCCGGCCGCGTTCACCGGTGGTTGAACCAAGGAACTCACCGCCTACCAGTCTGGTATTGGCAAATTTAAAGATGTAGATGTACAAGTTCTGGCCATCAGCACCGACTTCATCGCGACCCTCAATCATTGGTCCAAAGAGCTGGGCGCGGAGTTTCCCATGCTTTCGGACTACAAGCGTGAAGTCACTAAGCAGTATGGTGTGTTAGGCGAAAAATCGTTCGTGGCGAATCGGACCACGTTCGTAATCGATACCGACGGGAAGATTGTTTCGATCGAAGAAGGTAACTCGGCGATCGATCCCACGGGAGCGATCACGGCGTGTAGCCGGTTGAAACACTAGTTAGCAGAAGTTAGAAACGGAAGGCAGGAGTCAGCGATTCTGGCTCCTGTCTTCTTTTTTTCGTACACTGAAGTTTCCAGATGATTTTTGATTTTGAGCAGTTTCAGTCCCGCCATATTGGTCCCGATACAACTGAACGCGACGCGATGCTGAAGGTGGTTGGCGCGCGGTCGCTGGACGCGCTGATGGAGGAGGCGATTCCCGCGCGCATCCGTCTGAGCAAACCGCTCGACGTGCCCGAGGGCGTCAGCGAATACGAATACTTGCGCGGACTGCGCGAGATCGCGGCGAAGAATCGCGTGTTCCGCTCGTATATCGGGCTGGGCTATTCCGATTGCTTCACGCCCAGCGTAATTTTGCGCAACGTTCTGGAGAATCCGGGGTGGTACACGCCTTACACGCCGTATCAGGCGGAAGTTGCCCAGGGGCGGCTAGAAGCGCTGCTGAATTTTCAGACCATGGTGCGCGATCTGACCGGCATGGAAGTGGCCAATGCTTCGTTACTGGACGAAGCGACGGCGGCGGCGGAAGCGATGACCATGCTGCATCGCGTGGCTAAGACCGAAGCACTCAAATTCTTCGTCGCGGATTCGTGTTTTCCGCAGACCATGGACGTGCTGCGGGTTCGTGCCGAGCCGTTGGGGATCGAGCTAGTCATCGGCGACTGGAAAAACGCAAAGTTTGACGCGAGCTTTTTCGGTGCGCTGGTACAATCACCCGACGAAGCCGGGATGGTGCACGACCTGCGGGATTTCATCGCATCGGCCAAGCGCGCAGGCGTGATGGTCGCGGTGGCCACCGATTTATTGAGCCTGGTGCTGTTGACGCCTCCCGGCGAAATGGGCGCCGATGTGGTGCTCGGAAATTCGCAACGCTTCGGCGTGCCGATGGGCTATGGCGGCCCGCACGCGGCGTTTTTCGCGACACTCGAAAAGCATGTGCGGCAGGTGCCGGGACGGATCATCGGAGTATCGGTGGACGCTCACGGGAATCCGGCGTTGCGAATGGCGCTGCAAACGCGCGAACAACATATCCGTCGCGAGAAAGCGACCTCGAACATCTGCACAGCGCAGGCGCTGCTGGCCAACATGGCCGGCTTTTACGCGGTGTGGCACGGGGCGCGTGGATTAACTGCAATTGCACGTCGAGTTCACGGATTCGCCAAGCTGCTGGAGCGCGAACTGGCCAAGGTCGGCGTGGCGCAGCGCAATGAAGTCTTTTTCGATACGTTGCGGCTGGAGCCGCCGGCTGGCGCTATGGTTCGCATCCGCGCGGCCGCTCTCGAAGCAGGGATGAATTTGCGGTATCGCGGCGATGGGACCATCAACGTCGCGCTGGATGAGACGACCACGTTAAGTGATGTCGAAGCGATCGTCAAAGTTTTCGGTAAGACACCGGGATTCGATCCGTCGCCGGAAGGCCTGGAACTGGGCTTCGCAATCGCCCGCAAGTCGGAATTTCTGACGCATCCGGTTTTCAACACACATCATTCCGAATCGCAGATGATGCGCTACATCCGGTCGCTGGAGCGTAAGGACATCGGGTTGGATACTTCGATGATCGCGCTCGGGTCGTGCACCATGAAGCTGAATGCAGCGTCGGAAATGCTGCCGGTGACGTGGCCCGAATTTTCAAAACTCCATCCATTTGCCCCGGCCGATCAGGCTGCCGGGTATCACCAGGTTTTTCGGGAGCTGGAGGAAGCGCTGTGCGCGATCACGGGATTTGCCGCGGTGTCGTTGCAACCGAACGCAGGCTCGCAGGGTGAGTTTGCGGGGCTGATGGTGATCCGGGCGTATCATCATTCGCGCGGGGACCTGCATCGCGACGTGGTGTTGATTCCGGCATCGGCGCACGGAACCAATCCCGCAAGCGGCGTGATGGCCGGAATGCGAGTAGTAGTGGTCGCATCGACGCCCGAAGGCAATATCGACGTCGCCGACCTGAAGAAAAAAGCGGAAGAAAATAAGGAACGGCTGGCGGCGTTGATGGTAACGTATCCATCGACGCACGGCGTGTTCGAAGAGACCATCCAGGATATTTGCGCGACGGTGCATGCCAACGGCGGGCAGGTCTATATGGACGGCGCGAACATGAACGCGCAGGTCGGACTGACTAGTCCAGCGGCCATTGGCGCGGATGTTTGCCATCTGAATCTGCACAAGACGTTCGCCATTCCGCACGGCGGCGGCGGGCCCGGGATGGGTCCCATTGGCGTCGCGGCGCATCTGGCTCCTTTCCTGCCGGGACATCCGATCGTGAAAACCGGCGGCTCGAAAGCAATTCCAGCGATCGCGGGGGCGCCGTGGTCGAGCGCGAGCATTCTGCTGATTTCCTACGGCTATATCAAAATGCTGGGGCGCGATGGGATGACCGATGCGACGCGGTTCGCGATTCTGAACGCGAACTATATCAAGTCGCGACTGGAAAAACATTTTCCAGTTCTGTACACGCGTGAAAATGGACGCGTCGCGCATGAGTTGATTTTCGATTTGCGTCCGTTAAAGCAGGCGACAGGAATCGACGAGACCGACGTCGCCAAGCGGCTGATGGACTATGGATTCCACGCGCCGACAGTATCGTTCCCCGTGGCGGGGACCCTGATGGTGGAGCCGACCGAGAGCGAGCCTCGCGAAGAATTAGACCGGTTTTGCGACGCGATGATTGCGATTCGCGGTGAGATTCAAGCGGCCGATCCCAAGGACAATGTATTGAAGAACGCTCCGCACACGGCGGCCGCGGTGTCGGCGGATGAGTGGAAACACGGCTATTCCCGCGAGCAGGCGGCGTTCCCGCTGCCGTTCGTACGCGCCCGGAAATTCTGGCCGAGCGTAGGACGGATCGATAATCCGTATGGGGATCGCAACCTGATGTGCGCGTGTCCGCCGGTGGAAGCGTTCGCGGAGAAGTAGCGGTCACGCCGTCGTCTGTGACACGTCGACATGGACCGCTCCTTGGGGTCGCGGCTCACCGTGACGTAGCTGCTATTTTCTCTTTTCGACCAGCTCGACGACGGTGCCGTCCAGATCGTGAATGCGGAGGCGGATGGCCTTGCGCGCCTCGATCCCGGATTCGCCCAGCTCGAAACGCGCGCCTACCATACGGTCGACTTTCTCATGCGGCGCGATTTTATCTTTGATGCTCAGCACGTCGTTATACTTGGGCCCCAGAAGCTTTTCGTACTTGAAGACGTTTTCGACGTCGGGCTTGGAAATCGACTGGCCCGTCACGATTTCACCGGTGGCGGGCTCTAACTGAACTTCGACCGTCTTGACCACGAATCCGACGTCGGAAGGATTGGTAACGCGAAAATCGACGATCACCAGCGACGCGTTCGGATTCATCTGAAAAGTCCTGACCTTCAGGACCTCCCCCACCAGGTCCAGGTGGTCGCCCTTGGTGGCGACCAGCATTACTGCGATGCCGCTTGCGACGACAGCGAGTCCGATGGCAAGAAATGTCCAGAATTGTTTACTCACGCGATTAGTCGCCCAGCAGCCGGCCGTAGGGCCGCAAGCTGCTCACGTTATCACAAACGGCCTTAATCGCGGCGGTGAGAGGAATCGCGAGCAGGAGTCCGATGCCGCCCCACAGCAATCCCCAGAACATCAGCGCGACGGTTACCACCAGCGGATTCAGATGGACTCGCGCGCCGACGAATTTCGGGTACAGCAGATTGATGGCGAACAGATGCAGCAGCGCGACGCTCGCGGCAAGAAACAAATAAATGCTCGGTTGCGACGACGCGGGCAGCGCTGCGAACATAGGCGGAATCATGGCCAACGGCAGGCCGACGTAGGGCACCAGGCTGAGAAATCCACTCAGCGGCCCGACCACCAGCCAATACGGAAGCTTCACGGCGGCGAACAGAATGGAGCTGGCCAGGCTCAACACCAGCCCCAGCAAAAAATTTCCGATGACGTAGGCGCGCACCATTTCGCCGACTCCGGCCCAGGCATGCGCGGCCGCTTCCCGAGCGTCGCCATCGAACAGATACAGAAATCGCGAGCGCAGATGGTCGCGCCAGCTCAGCAGAAAATACACCAGGAACGGAACAAACGAGGCCATCAGCACGACGTTATAAAACGAACTAAGATACGTCGACAGGTTGCTGACGAAGCTGGTGGGTTCGGGCCGCAGACGGACTTCCTGAACCGCTGGTGGCTGCAGCGGCTGGGCAGGCGTGGCTTTGGCGCGCTTCCCCCGGGCGCCCGCGGGCGACTGCGCTTCTGGTTGAGCGGGAACATTGTCCTGGAATCGTTTGGGAACCAAGGTGCGATACACACCCTGCTCGAAGCGGTCCACGCGCGCAGCGCCGTTGTCTACCAGCTCGTTGATGCGTTCTCCGTAAGCCGGCAGATCGCCGGCGATGACGACGATTTCGGTGTACAATCCGAGTCCGGCGAAATACAGGAACACCAGGCCGATACTGCAAACCGTAAAGCTCGCGACGCCTCGCGGAAGGCGGATGCGCATGAACAACACCACCAGGGGATCCAGCAGAAACGCGATCATCGACGCGATGATGACGGTGATGAAGAAGACCCGGCCGTAGTACAGCATCGCGATGGCCGCGCCGAGCGTGAGAATCCCCAGTCCCGTCCGGACCGACCGCTGCGCCGATGAAACCGGAGTCACCACCTTGCTATCACTATAATTGGATACCCGGTGGAATACCACAAAAAACCATTGAATGGCCGCATCCTGGCGCTGGACCTCGGCAAGAAACGCATCGGACTGGCGTTGAGCGATCCGCTGGGAATCACGGCCCAGGGCCTGCCGACGCTTCAGCGGACTAACATCCGCGAGGACCTGGCCGCGCTCGCGGCACTGGTGGAGGAGCGGGAGGTGACGCTAATCCTCATGGGAAATCCTCTGCACATGAGCGGTCACGAAGGACGGCAGGCGGTTTATACGCACGAGTTCGCCGAACGCCTGGGGGAACGCACCGGAGTGGAAGTGTGTTTCTGGGACGAGCGCCTGACCACCGTGGCGGCGCAGCGCGTTCTGAAAGAAAGCGGGATCAGCATTGAGAAGCGGGCCCGTGCCGTAGATCGGCTGGCTGCGGTCATTCTTCTCGAAAGTTATCTGGATCGCGGGGACAGCGGCGGCGGATGAAAAGGTTTTTCATCGCAGTAGCTCTGGCTGTAGCGCTAGCGGGGACGGGCGTCGTGTATCTCTTGATCGAACCGTATGCCGCGTTTCAGAACGAGACTTTTGTACGCATCGAGCGCGGCACCGGCACCATCGAAATCGGGCGGGCGCTGGAGCAATCCGGCGTGATCCGCTATTCCTGGCAACTGTGGCTGGAGCGTGCAGTCCAGCCCGGCGCCAAGCTCCAGGCCGGAGAATACCGGTTCAGCCAGCCTGCCACGGTCGCCGAAGTTTTCAGCCGGATCGCCCGCGGCGACGTGTACTATTTCGAAATGACCGTGCCGGAGGGCAGCAACATGTTCGATATCGCGCGCCTGTTGGAATCTTCCGGAGCCATGCCGGCTGACGATTTTCTGAAAGCCGCCGGCGACCCGTCCTCCATTCGCGATCTCGATCCAGCAGCCCGGAGCCTGGAAGGATATCTATTCCCGTCCACTTACCGGTTGCAGCATTCCACATCGTCCGGCGAGGTGTGCCGCCTGATGACCGACCAGTTCCGGAAGCAATGGAAGAAACTTGTGGCCGCACAAACGGCGGACGTGCATGACACGATCACGCTCGCGTCTTTAGTCGAGAAGGAGACGGGTGTCGCGAGCGAGCGTCCGCTGGTCGCGGGCGTTTTCGAGAACCGGCTAAAAAAGCACATGCTGCTGCAGTGCGATCCCACCACGATCTACGCCGCACTGCTCGACAAGCGCTACCGTGACACGATTCACAAATCCGATCTCGCCAGCCAGAATCCGTACAACACCTATCAGCATCCCGGCTTGCCGCCGGGTCCCATCGCCAACCCGGGATCGGATGCGATTCAGGCTGCCCTCCACCCGGCCGAAACGGAGTACCTGTATTTCGTCGCGAAAGCGGACGGCGGCGGCCATAACTTTTCCAGCGATCTCGCCGCTCATGAAAAAGCCACCCGAGCCTACCGGAAAAAAGCGCGGAAAGCGGAGTGAACTGGCCGCCTGGCTGGATCGCGCGCAACCCGCGCAGATCGGCGAGCCGGAGTTCGAGGCTATCCGCACCGCACTCGCTCCGATTTCCGAAAGCTACCTGACTAAGCTGCTGCGCGAATCCGGTGTCGCGCTCGCGCCCCTGATCCAGGGCGTGCGCCAGTCGAATCTGGAGGAGTTGGAAACGTCGCTCCTGGCTTTTCTCGATGAATACGGCAAATCTGATGCGCAGCGCCGCAACACGATTCGGCGCATTGTGATCACCGCCAAGGACCACGCTCGCTGGTCCGTCCGCCGCGCGGCGAATCCCGAGCAGAAACAGGAAATGATTCTATGGATGACCACCTGGCTGGAGAATCCGGCGGTCTTTCCGGATTGGGTGAGGCTTCGTCTCAGAGCAAATCAAGACCGCCGATGAACGCTGTGAATGGCTCGAGCCTAAGACGGTTTGTGGCGCGCACGCGAGAAACCGCGCGCTGTTTGCGCGACGAGTCGTCCCAAAGACGGACAGCTTTCTTTGGACAACTGTCGTATTTTCTATCGTTTAAGTGCGGTGTTTCGGTTGCTGTCGATATTCCATGGATACGCTGTGGAAGGATCTGCGCTTCGCGGTTCGGGTTCTGCGCAAATCTCCGGGGTTCGCCGCCGTGGTGATTTTGTCGCTGGCCTTGGGGATTGGGGCGAATACGGCCATCTTTTCGATCGTCAATGCATACTTGCTACGGCCCATGCCGGTGGACGATCCGGAGCGGTTGCTAGCCATCTACGTCTCGGTTCCGAACGGCGGTAATAACATCGAAGGGTTTTCCTATCCGCAATGGAAGGACTTTCGGAAACAGGACACAGGGCTCTCCGAAATTGTGGGGTCGACCGGACTTCCGCTGAGCATGACCGACGGCGAAAAGCCGGAGCTGATCTGGGGCGAAATCGTGACCGGTAACTATTTTTCGGGGCTCGGCGTACATCCGGTGGCAGGCCGCGGATTTCTTCCGGAGGAGGACGAGAATCCAGGCGAAAAACCCGTGTGTGTGCTCAACTACAACTTCTGGCAGCGCCGCTTCCATGGCGACCCGGAGATCGCCGGCAAGACCATCAAACTCGAAGGCCACACGTTCACCATCGTCGGGGTTGCGCCGCGAGGGTTCATCGGAACGGTCTTATTCAACTTCATTCCCGACGTGTGGGTTCCGGTGGCGATGCAAAAGGCCATCGCCCCAAATGCCGGCGACTATATCAACGCGCGCGGCAACCGCTGGATGAACGTGCGCGCTCGTCTGAAGCCGGGCGTGTCATCGCGACAGGCGGAGGCGGCTTTGAATCTAGCCGCGGTACGTCTGGCGGAGGAGTATCCCACCACCGACGCCGGTTTGAAGGTGCACACCATGGCGGGCGGTACAAGAACACAGCCGTGGTTGTTCCTGACCGGAATCATTCCGGCGACGACGCTGATCATGGGAGTCGTGGTGGCGCTGGTCCTGTTGATTGCGTGCGCCAACGTGGCGAACCTGATGCTCGCGCGCAGTGCGGGCCGCGTTCGTGAGATGGCGATCCGGGTTGCCGTGGGTGCGGGCCGCGTGCGACTGGTGCGCCAGTTGCTCACTGAAAGCGTGTTGCTGTCGCTGGCCGGCGGCGGTCTCGGAATCGCACTGGCGGTGTGGTTCGGCAGCATGTTGACGCAGTTCTATCCATCGCTGGATTTTCAGACTTCGGATTTGGATTACGAGACGCGCATGGATCCGAAGATATTCCTGTTCACCGCGCTGCTCTCCGTCGCGGCTGCGATTCTGTTCGGTCTTTTGCCGGCGCTGCGAGCTTCAAAAGTCGATCAGGCGGCGGCGATCAAAGGCGAACAGGGGTCGATGCACGCGGGACGCTTTCGCATCGGTTCGGGAAACGTGCTGGTGATGGTGCAGGTGGCGCTTTCGTGCGTCCTGCTGGTGTGCGGCGGCTTGTTCCTGCGGAGCATGCGCTTCGCTCAGAACGTCGATATCGGTTTTTATCGCACGGGCATCTCGCTGTTCTCGATCAATGTGGATTTGCAGGGCTACGACGCCGAGAAAGCCACGCGATTCGAACGCACCATGCTCGACCGGCTGCGCACCATCCCGGGCGTGGACGCCGTCGCGTTCGCTTATCCTTTGCCGCTGGACGCCTACGGCGGTCCCGGTCCGGTGTATCCGGAAGGATGGACACCACGTTCCGACCGCGAACAAAACATCGCCGGCCACAGTCGCGTGAGCTCCGGTTATTTCGAGACCATGGGGACGCAGATCGTCGCGGGCCGCGCGATCGACGAGCGCGATACCGCGGCCTCAAAACCGGTGGCGGTGGTCAATGAAACCATGGCCCAGCGATATTGGGGATCGACAGAGAAAGCGCTCGGCCGCCGGTTTGCGCAAAGCAAGGGCGGCGATCTTTACGAAGTCGTCGGCGTTACGAAGAACGGGAAGTATTTTAGCTTTGGCGAGCCCGGATTCTCCTACATCTTCACGGCGATCTCGCAGGATTATTTCGGACAGGTTGAGGTGCTGTTGCGTTCGAAGCAGGATATCGCCGCGCTCATGCCCGTGGTGCGCGCGGAGATGAACAAGCTGGATCCGGCGCTGCCGCTATTCGGAGTGCGCACCATGCCGCAGTTCCTCAATCGCACCGTCTCGATCTACGAACTGGGCGCGTCGCTGGTTGGGACGTTCGCCATCACGGCTCTGCTGCTGGCCGCGGTGGGGATTTACGGCGTACTGCATTTCACGGTGGCGCGGAGGACCAAGGAGATCGGAATTCGCATGGCGCTCGGTGCGCGCTACGGCCAAGTGCTTCGCATGGTGCTCGAGCGATCCTTGCTGTGGGTCGGAGGCGGTCTGGCGATCGGGGTCGCGTTGGCGCTGCTGGCACGTCCGATCACGGGACAAATGGTGGCGGGGATCAGCGGGTCTGATCCACTCACGATTTGCGCGGTGGTGGCGGTTTTCGCCGCGATTGTCGTGGCGGCGTGCGTAATACCGGCGCGTCGCGCGGCACGTGTGGATCCGATCCAGGCACTGCGGCACGAGTAGGAGTCGCTCGAGGCTCTTAGGCTAACCGCAGGAATTTCGTGGCCGTCTTCACGAACTCGGGCGCCATTTCACCGAACACGGGACCATGGCCGCCGTTCGGAATCACCCACAGCTCAGAGCGCGGAATCGCTCGGTACATCTCGACACCGATTTCAATGGGATACAAAGGATCGTGATCGCCGTGGACGATGAGCGTTCGCGCCCGGATCGTCCCCAGTAGCGGCGGCGTGAAGTTCATGTCGTCATAGACATCTGCAAAGGCCTTGGCCCGTTCGAAAATCGCGCGAGCCTGGGCCTCGCCGCCAGGATGGCGCTCCAAAGTGAATTTGCGTTGCGCCTCAGGCAGCGTGTCGAGCGAAAACTCGCGCATGAATTTGCGGGCTTCGCGTCCGAAATAACTGGTGGCGCTGACGACTACCATCGCTTCGATGCGATCCGGCTGGCTGGTCGCCATGTGCAGCAGCGTGTTTCCGCCCATGCTGATTCCGATCGCTTTGATTTTCGGGATATGCAGACGGTCAAGCAGGGTGAGGACGTCCTGCGCCGCCGCGCGATGCGTCCAGGGGCCCGGTCGGCCCGTGGAATGGCCGTGTTCCGGCAGATCGGGAGTAATTAGTTGAAACGGCCAGTCGCGGCCGAGAAACTGCCAGTCGGCGCCCATGCCTCCTCCACCGTGCAGAAAAAGCAACGGGTCGCCTTGGCCGTGGATCTCGTAATACATCTTGATTCCATGGATTGATTCGATGGGCATGCACCATATTTTCGCGCGCCCCCGCAGCGTCCGCGTGGTTGCGCGTTGTAGAATAAAGGGTTATACCCCGCTCCAGGAAGAGACAAAACCCGTGAATCGCACCAACGTTGGCGACCCCGATTACTTTCATAAGGTCGTCGATTGCCAGTGGGCGTGTCCCGCCCACACGAATGTACCCGAATACATCAGATTGATCGCCCAGGGACGTTTCACCGACGCGTACATGCTCAACCGGGAATCGAACGTTTTCCCGGGCATTTTAGGGCGAACCTGCGATCGTCCGTGTGAGCCTGCGTGCCGTCGCGGAAGGCTGGACGGCAAGCCTGTCGCCATCTGTCGCCTGAAGCGCGTGGCCGCGGATCATCGTGGGGAGATCGGCGACCGTCTGCCGATCATTCCAAACAAGAAAAACGGTAAACGTGTCGCGTGCGTCGGTGCAGGACCGGCAACCCTGACTGTCGCGAACGATTTGATGCCAATCGGGTATCAGGTCACGATCTACGAACAGAACGCCAAGCCCGGCGGATTGATGCGCACCAACATTCCGTCTTTCCGGCTGCCGGCAAGCGTGCTCGACGAAGAGTGTCAGACGATTCTGGATTTTGGCGTCGACATACGCTACAACACGCCGGTTTCGAGCATGAAATCGCTGCTGGCCGAAGGCTATGACGCGGTCTTTGTCGGCAGCGGCGCGCCGCGCGGCAAGGAATTGGAGATTCCGGGACGCCACGACACCGATCGCATCCACATCGGAATCGACTGGCTGGAATCGATCGCCTTCGGACATATCTCGTCAGTTGGCGAAAATGTTTTGATCATCGGCGGTGGCAATACGGCGATGGATTGCTGTCGTTCATCGCGACGGCTGGGCGCGAAGGATATCAAAGTGATGGCGCGCCGGCCACGCGGATATTTCAAAGCGTCTCCATGGGAATTGGAGGACGCGGAAGAGGAAGGCATCGAGATCCTGGTTAATCACGCACCAAAGCGTTTCGTGATCGAAAACGGCAAGCTGACTGGCATGGAGTTCGAGCGGCTGGAATGGGACGCCAAAGCGAAAAACTCCACGGTAATCGACACGATTTTCCTGCCCGCCGACGATGTGATTCTGGCGATCGGACAGGAGAACGCGTTTCCGTGGTTCGAGCGCGACCTGGGAGCTCAATTCGATAAATGGGACGCGCCGGTGGTCGACGAGAAAACCTACATGTCGACGCTCCCCGGCGTGTTTTTCGGTGGAGATGCCGCGTTCGGACCTAAGAACATCATCTGGGCCGTCGAGCACGGCCATCAGGCGGCGATCTCGATTCACAATTATTGCGAAAAGGCTCCAGTGACGGAGCGGCCGCCCTATGGAATGAATCTGGTCAGCCAGAAGATGGGACTTTCCGAATGGAGCTACCACAACGACTATAACCCGGCGCCGCGCCAGAAGATGACGCACGTCGATTTGACCAAGCGGTTTCAGCAATTGAATATCGAAGTCGAGCTGGGGTTCACGGTCGAGCAGACGGTGCGGGAAGTTCAGCGCTGCCTCAATTGCGACATCGAGACCGTGTTCTTCGCCGACAAGTGTATCGAATGCGACGCGTGCGTCGACATCTGCCCGCTGTTGTGCCTCACGATTACGAGAGAGGGCACGGAAGAAGATCTGCGCGGGCGCTTATCGGCTCCCGCGAATAATTTGACGCAGGATATTTTCGCGTCGGCTCCGTTGCCTCAAACCAAAAGACTCATGATTAAAGACGAGGACCTTTGTGTCCACTGCGGCCTGTGCGCCGAACGTTGTCCCACCGCGGCGTGGGACATGCAGAAATTCGAGCTCGAGATGCCGTACGCCGGGAGGACCGCATGCTGCGTACCGGCGTAGAGATTGCGACCAGAGTGAACGATTTCGCGATCAAGCTCGCGAACGTGAATGGCACCGGCTCGGCCAGCGCGAACGGTCTGCTGATGCAGGCGATTTTTCGCATGGGCATTCCGGTTTCAGGCAAGAATCTGTTTCCGTCGAACATTCAGGGCCTGCCGACGTGGTACGAAATTCGCGTCAATAAAGCCGGGTACACGGCGCGGGCTCTGGATTACGATCTGATGGTCGCGATGAATTCGCAGACCTACGATCACGACATCAAAGAGGTCCGCAAAGGCGGATACGTGCTGTTCGATTCATCCTGGCCGCTCGATCCGCACCTGCATCGCGACGATGTGACGTTCCTGGGCGTCCCGCTGGCGGAAATGTGCACACAGAGCTTCCGCGAATCGCGCGAGCGGATTCTGATGAAGAACATCGCCTACGCGGGCGCACTGATCGCGGTGCTGGATGTCGACATGCAGATCGTCGAGCAGCTTCTGGATGAAAAGTTCTCGGCAAAGAAAGCCATGCGCGAGTCGAATCTGAAGGCCCTGAAGCTCGGCTACGACTACGCCAGGGAGCATTTCGATCCGCTGCCGTTCCGTCTGGAAAAGATGAACGAGAACAGCGACAAGATTCTGATCGACGGAAATACCGCGACCGCGCTTGGCTGCGTGTATGCGGGCGCGACGGTCGCGGCGTGGTATCCCATCACGCCGTCAACGTCGGTGATGGACGCCTTCACCGGCTTCTGCAACCAGTATCGTCGCGACAAAGAGACCGGCGAGATGAACGCGATCATCATTCAGGCCGAAGACGAACTCTCGGCGATCGCGATGGTGATCGGGGCCTCATGGAACGGAGCGCGGGCGTTCACGTCCACCTCGGGTCCGGGGATTTCGCTGATGAACGAATTGCTGGGACTGGCGTATTACGCGGAGATTCCGGCGGTGATCATGGATATTCAACGCGTCGGCCCGTCCACTGGAATGCCGACCCGCACGCAGCAGGGTGACGTTCTCGAATGCGCCTACGCGTCGCACGGCGATACAAAGCACATCGTGCTGTTCCCATCGAATCCGGCGGAGTGCTTCGAGTTCGCCGCGAAGTGTTTCGACCTGGCGGAGAGATTCCAAACGCCGGTATTCATGCTGAGCGATCTGGATATCGGCATGAACGATTGGGTGGTTCCGCGGTTAACCTGGGACGATTCCTATCGTCCCGACCGGGGCCGCGTTCTGGACGCCGGGCAACTCGACGAGATCAAGAAATATTTCCGCTATTCGCCCGAGGACGAAAACTTCGTGGCCGCGCGAACGCTTCCCGGCGTCAGTGCCAAGGGCGCGTTTTTCACGCGTGGATCGGGACACACGAAACTCGGCGCGTATACGGAGATGCCGGACGAGTATCAGGAAGTGCTGGACCGGCTGCTCAAGAAACACAAGGCCGCGGCAAAGTTCGTGCCTGCACCAGTCATTGAACGCCGCAAGGGCGCGCGGATCGGCATCGTGACTATCGGCGGCTGCGACCCGGCGGTACGAGAGGCTCTCGATATTTTGGAACGGCAGGGGCAGCCCGCCGACTACATGCGCATTCGAGGGTTCCCGTTCGACACGAGCGTCGAGAAATTCCTGAACGAGCACGAAGTGAACTTCATCGTGGAGCAGAATCGCGACGCGCAGGTGAAATCGTTGCTGATTCTCGAGACCAACGTTCCGAAAGACAAGCTGCGCAGCGTGCTGGTCTATGGCGGATTTCCGCTCAGCGCCAAGTGGGTGATCGAAGGAGTTCTGTCGCAGAGGGAAACATATGCCATCCATAGCTAAACCGAGCGCGATTCACCCCAGCCTGCATCGCAACGGCCTGGGTCTCACCATCCGCGATTATGAAGGCTCGATGTCGACCTTGTGCGCCGGTTGCGGGCACGATTCGGTCACGGCCGCGATTGTCCGTGCCTGCTTCGAGCTTTCGCTGCCGCCGCATATGATCGGAAAGATGAGCGGCATCGGCTGTTCGTCGAAAACGCCGACTTATTTCGTCAGCGGGGCGCACGGATTTAACAGTGCGCACGGACGGATGGCCGCGATCGCCACCGGCGCGATCGGGGCGAATCGGGAACTGACCTACATTGGAATTTCAGGCGACGGCGACTCGCTCTCCATCGGCCTGGGCCACATGTGCCACGCCATTCGCCGCAACATCAAGATGCTGTACGTGATCGAGAACAACGGCGTCTACGGCCTGACCAAGGGCCAGTTTTCAGCGTCGGCCGACGTCGGCTCGAAGAGCAAGCGCGGCGAGCCGAATCGTATGGCTCCCATCGATCCGGTGATGCTGGGGTTGAGTCTGGGAGCCACCTTCATCGCACGCAGTTTTTCGGGCGACAAAGAACAGCTGGTTCCGATCCTCAAGGCCGGCTTGGCGCATCGGGGATTTGCTATCGTCGACGTCATTTCCCCGTGCGTGACGTTCAACGACCACGTCGGGTCCACCAAGAGCTATCTCTACACACGCAACAACATGCTGAAGGTGAACGAAACCGATTTCGTGCCGCCTGCTTCGGAGATTCTGGCGAATATCGGGCAGAACGGCGCGGTTGCCGTTCCGATGCATGACGGCAGCGTGGTCCGCTTCAAAGGGGTTCCGCCGGATTACGATCCGCGCGATCGGCGCAAGGTGTACGACTATCTGCAGGAGCATCACGGCAAGGGCGAGGTTGTCACGGGATTGCTGTACTTGGACGAATCCGTCCCCGACATGCATGAGTTGAACAAGACTCCGGCGACGTCGCTGTCGAAGATCCCGTATGAGAAGTTGTGCCCTGGGTCGGCGGCGCTGGATGCGCTGCAAGAAGAGTTTAGGTAAAGCCGTAGGACAGACCATCGTTGTTGGTGGTCTGTCATTTTTCGGCCGACAGACGACAAAAATCGATCGTCTGTCCCACCTGTGCCACGAGATCTCGAAGAAGATATGATGGTTTGGGGTCTGCATTCGCCGGCCACATCGTAACCGGGCGCTTGGAAAGAGCGCCTACTCTCGAAAGGGTTCAGTCGAGTTGGCTCTTATCGTTGGTGTTCTAAAAGAAGTTGCGCCGGAACGCCGCGTCGCCGCGGTTCCGCGTGTGATCGATCTATTGAAGAAATCCGGCGCCGAAACGTGGATCGAGCGTGGCGCGGGCGCTGAATCCGGCTTCACCGATGACGATTACATCGCTAAGGGCGTGCACGTCGGCTCGGCCGGTGAAGTACGTAAAAACGCGCAGATCCTGTTGCACGTCCGAGTGCCGCAGGAACCCGCGGCAGGCAATCAGATCGCCATCGGGTTTTGCGATCCGTTGAGCGATCCCGCCATCGCGACTCGATACGCGCAAGCTCGCGCGACGCTGTTTTCGATGGAGTTCGTCCCGCGTATCACACGTGCGCAATCGATGGACGCGCTCTCTTCCATGGCTTCCATCGCCGGATACAAGGCGGTTTTGATCGCGGCCAACGCGCTGCCGAAGCTTTTCCCGATGATGACCACCGCAGCCGGCACCATGCCTCCCGCGCGGGTTCTGATCATCGGCGCGGGCGTTGCTGGATTGCAGGCGATTGCCACCGCGCGGCGGCTGGGAGCGGTCGTTTCTGGATATGACGTGCGCTCGGCCGTGAAGGAACAGATCGAAAGCCTGGGCGCGAAGTTCGTCAATATCACCATCGATGAGAAAGGCGAGGGCGAGGGCGGCTATGCGAAGGCGCTCAGCGAGGACGCGATCCGCAAGCAGCGCGAGCAGATGACGGGCGTGATCCGCGAGCAGGACGTCATCATCACCACCGCCGCTGTCCCCGGTAAAAAGGCACCCATTCTTGTGACGCGCGAAATGGTGCATGCGATGGTTCCCGGATCGGTGATCGTCGATCTGGCGGCGGAACGCGGCGGGAACTGTGAAGTGACGCGCCCGGGCGACACCGTGATCGAGCACGGTGTTTCGGTGCTCGGACCGTTGAACGTGGCCTCCACGGTTCCGCGTCACGCCAGCGAGATGTACGCGCGCAATATCGTGACATTTCTGAAAAACATGATCAACAAGGACGGTCAGCTCAATATCGACCTGAACGATGAAATCACGCGCGACACATTGATTGCGCGCGATGGCGAAGTCGTGAATGCGAAAGTTCAGGCGCTGCTCGGAGTCAACGCATGAGTAATGAGCTGGAAATAAGCCTATACGTGCTGGCCCTGGCGGTTCCGCTGGGACTAGAACTGGTGCGCCGCGTATCGCCGCTGCTGCACACGCCGTTGATGTCGCTGACCAATGCGATCTCCGCGATCTCGGTGGTCGGAGCGATTCTCATCGCGGGCGCGGGCGATTCGCCCACGCTCAGCAAAGTCCTGGGATGCATCGCGGTAACCGCGTCCACCATCAACATCGTCGCCGGATTTCTGATCACGGACCGTATGCTGAAAATGTTCAAGAAGAAGGAGCCCGCGAAGTGAACGAAGTGGCGGGCGGAGTCTGGCAAGCCGCCTACATCATTGCGGCGCTCTCTTTTGTTCTTTCCATCAAGTGGCTGAGTTCACCGGTGACGGCTCGGCGCGGAGTGCTCTCGGGCGAAATCGGGATGCTGCTCGCCGTGGTCGGGACGCTGCTGCGCCATGAAGTGGTCAGTTTCGAATGGATCCTGATCAGCTTCCTGATCGGCGCGGCGATCGGGGCTCCGCTGGCGTTTCTGATGCCCATGACGTCGGTCCCGCAACTAACCGCGCTATCGCATGCGTTTGGCGCGTTCGCTGCGGCGCTGGTGGGAACCGCCGAATACTATCGCTACACGATGGCCGGGACTCCAATCCCGCCCGCGATCATGGTTGCGCTGGTCATCGAAACGTTGCTCGGCTATCTGACATTTACCGCGAGTATCATGGCGTTCGGCAAGCTTCAAGAAATCGTGCCGACGCGGCCGCTCACCTATCGCGGACAGAATTTGGTCAACGCGGCGCTGTTCGCGTTTGCAGTTGGGTTGTGCCCTTGGATGATTGCAGGAACCACAGTGGGTTGGGTTTTCCCGACCTTCATCGGATTATCGCTGCTGTTCGGCGTGCTGCTGATTCTTCCCATCGGCGGCGGTGACATGCCCACCGTGATCGCCCTGCTCAATTCCTACGCGGGTGCGGCGTGCGCGGCCATGGGATTCGCGCTGGGCAACCGGCTGCTGATCATCGCGGGCGCGGTGAACGCGTCGTCGGGCTTTATTCTTTCGGTGATCATGTGCAAGGCCATGAACCGGTCCTTCGGTAACGTGTTGTTCGGCGCGTTCGGACAGGTGCAGGAAGGCGTAGCGGCGCACATGTCGCAAAAACCTTTCCGGTCGGCAACCGCGGAAGACGCGGCGCAAATCCTGGCCAGTGCGCGAAAGGTGATCGTGGTCCCAGGCTACGGAATGGCGGTGGCGCAGGCGCAGCACAAGCTGCGCGAGCTGACCGACGTCCTGACCAAACGCGGCATCGATGTCCAGTTCGCGATTCATCCTGTAGCCGGACGCATGCCGGGACACATGAACGTTCTGCTGGCGGAAGCCGATATTCCCTACGATCGTCTCCACGAGATGGACGACATCAATCCGGATTTCGGCGAAACCGACGTGGCTCTGGTCATCGGTGCGAACGATGTGGTGAATCCGGCGGCGCGTCACGACAAGAACAGCCCCATCTACGGCATGCCGATTCTGGACGTCGATAAGGCGCACACCGTGATGGTGATCAAGCGCAGCATGAATCCGGGATTCGCGGGAATCGACAACGAGCTGTACTACATGGACCGGACGCTGATGCTGTTCGGCGACGCGAAATCGTTTGTGGGCGAGATCGTCAAAGAACTTGCTGCGGCGGCCTGATGACTGCGGGATTCCAATTCAGCGGGCGTCAGACTGACCATCCTGCCGTGATCGCGGAGCCAGGCGAAGTGGGCGAATATCTGCTTCAGGCTGTCCAGGCACGTACCCGCTTCGAGTTCCCGCAGGTCGACGCGGAGGCGGCAGACACTTCCGGCTCTGGTGGCACGGTCTAGCTTGGCGAAAATACGCTGCAACTGGAAAAATTCAAACACGCTCCAGCCGGCTCTGCGCACTACATACGCTTCGCCGGAAGTTTCGCGATTCGAGCCGCTGTAGATCTCCTGGCCGGGGGTTCCCAGAATCGCGTCGACGGTCGCGTCGTCACGCTCTTCTTGATCGGACACTTGCCACATAGCATGAATACGATAATGATCGGCCAACTCAAGTACCCGGCAGACCTCCGATTGCCTGCCGGGCTTGAGTTCGAGAGAGAGGAGCAACACCGATTTCATGAGTAGATCCACTATGCGAGCCGGGCGCGCGACCGCCTATAGACCTTCGGGATCAGGAAAGTTCTAGCGGTCCTGTTTCCCGCGCATAGTACGGCCGGTTTATACTCTCCTGAGGGAGACTCCATGAGCGATTGGAAGTACGTGCAGCGGGAACCATCGGAACAGCTCGCGAAACTGCACCTTTTTTCGGTAAAGAAACAGCACCCGTCGGGTCCGGTGGAGATGCGGATCACGGTGTGGGAGTATGCCACTCCCGAAATCGGCGACCTGACGTTTTTCGCGCAGACCGATGTCGAGCTGAACCAGGGAACCGCGCCCTTCCGTCCATGCGGATGGAGCAACACGCTGATGGGAGCGCTCTCGGAGTGCCTGCGCAACGTCCGCAAGTTCGAATACGAAGAGGAACAAAGGCTTTCAGCGAGCGAGGATTAAGAAAACAACTCTTCGAGCGGCAGCGCGAAACCGGGGAGCAGTGGGGACGTAATTGCGGCCGAGCCGGCCAGTTCGTGTTCCGGCAGACGCGGCCCGGTCCAGATCTCGACTTCGCGCGATTCGGGGTCGATAAGCCAGACTTCCTTCACGCCGGCCTCGAAATACTGCTTCAACTTCCGGTGAATCATGCGGGGCGTTTCGCTGGGTGAAAGCACCTCGGCGGCGATCTCGGGAATGATTGGGATGACGTTTGCGTTCCTCAGCTCTTCGTGCCGATTTCCAAGAATCACCGCAACATCCGGCGCTCTACGCGTCAACGGAGAAAGTGCGTAAAGGTTCTCGGAGATGAGGGCTTCGCCGGTCGGATTCGCGCGAAAATAGAGTTCGAGTTCGACCAATAGATTCTTCAGGACACGGTTGTGTTTGTAGGCTGGCCGGGTCATTTCGATCAACTCTCCCTCGTCGAGTTCGTAGCGCTTGTCTTCCTCGAACGGGTAGTTGTCGAACTCCTCGGCTGTCAGGAGGATCTTCGAGACGCTCATGTTTCCAGTTTAGTATCCCACTCACCGGGGCGGCAGATTTCATAGATCCCTAGGCGTGTTTCAGGCCCAAGGCCAGGATCGAGTTTCCCGGATTCATTCGACTCGTGCCTAATATCCTCTGTAAATTCTTAAGGTTTGACGTTTCGTGCGGCAAGGATCGAGAGGATGCCGCTCTAGACTGAAGACGCTGGGAGGCGAGTCGGATGCTCAGTTTGAGACGGTCGGCGGTGATGCTGCTAGTGGTGGCGGCCATGGCGGCGGGACAGCCCGCGTTGACCAAGATTCAGGATATTATCTATCGCGCCGACGGAACGCGGTTCAACGGGACGATGTTCATCGATTACTTGAGCTTTCTGGGCGGCGATACGTCGAGCATTGCGACCGCGCACCTGATCGTTCCGATCGTCAATGGCGTTCTGAAGGTCGCGCTGGTGCCGACGACGACGGCATCGGCGGGCGCGCAATACAACATCACCTACAACAGCGCGGGTCGGAATCAGTTCACCGAAGTGTGGGCCGTACCGCCGAGCAGCCTGATTCTGCGTGTACGCGACGTCCGCGTTTCGCAAGGAACGGTGGTGGGGCCGCCGCCGGTGACCACCCCCATCCAGATCTCGGACGTCATCGGGCTGGTCAACCAGTTGGCGATCCGCCCTCAAGAAGGCGTCGGATTCGCCATAGGACGCACGGCGGTGATCAACACGTCGGGACAGATCGACGGCGCCGTCGGAAACCTAAGCGATTGCGTACGGGTGGACGGGAGTTCGGGTCCGTGCGGATCGAGTGGAGGCGGGATCCTGCCGCTGTTTTCCGATGGCGAAATACCCACAGGAGCCGTGAACGGGTCAAACACGGTGTTCACCGTAGTGTTCGCGCCGTCTCCACCAGCCAGCCTCGACCTGTACCGCAACGGCCTGCTCATGAAACTCGGCACGGACTACAACCTGAACGCCAATGTCGTGACGTTTTTTCTAGTGGCCACGCCCCAGGTGGGGGATTCGCTGGTGGCAAGCTACCGCTATGCGAACCCACTGAATCCACTGGGAACGCTGACCGCCTCGCAGGTGGTTTGCAGCAGCCCCGGAGCGAGCACAGCGGCTACTTCCATGACCCAGCTGGGCAGTTGCACCATTCCTGCCGGGCTGCTGGGAGCGGGCGATCGCATCGAGGTGCAATTTCAATATGCCCACGCCGGATCGACTGCGGGATTCACGGGAGAGATCCACTGGGGTGGAACGACCGTATTGTCCCGCGCCGGCGCTAGCGGCGAGGTGGGATTGACGGGGCGCATCACGGTGGGTTTGTACGCCGGGGCGCAGGCATGGAACGCGGAGAGCTGGGGTGCGAGCCTGGGACTCGCGGCAGGAGTGGGGAACGCATCCGAAGATATTACCCAGAATGTAACTATTTCCCTGAGGGGCTTAATGTCTGGTACTACTACCGACAACATCATTCTTCGAAATTTCACGGTGTTACGGTATCCGGCACAAACAAATCCCTAGGGGGAATCTCCTAATTCACCAGTCGTATTTCACTCTAGAACGCATACGTAAGGGCTTTCGCCAGGATTCCCCTACGGTCAAATATCGCTTGTGTGACGCAGCAATTTTCTGCAAGATGGTATCGAGCAGTGAGAAGCTTTCCGAGGTGATGAAAATGGTGACCTTTTATCTGGCGGGGCGACGGCTGAAGCTGGACCGTAGCGGCCAGGATCTAATTGAGTACGCGCTGTTGGCGGCCAGTATCTCGATGGCTGCAGGCGCTTTCCTGCCGCAGTGGGTGGGCCCCACCATCAGTGCGATTTTTTCCAAGGTTACCTCCTGCCTGGTCGCCGGCAACGGCTGAGACAGCTCTCGATTTCGAACTTTGGCGAGCCGCGAACCTGCTTCGCGGCTCGTTTCTTTTGTGTAGCTCAGATCCCACTTTCGCCAGACTGGCATCCGAGTAGTGGCACCTTGTAACATATGATTTCCCATGCTTCGATTCGAGACAGCCGGAGAATCGCACGGCGAGTGCCTGGTGGCGACACTAAGCGGCCTGCCCGCGGGAATACCGGTGTCGATCGAGGCTCTGGACCGCGAGCTTTGGCGGCGCCAGCAGGGTTATGGCCGCGGCGGGCGGATGAAGATCGAATCGGACCAAGCCCGGGTGGTAAGCGGCGTGCGTCATTCGAAAACCATCGGGTCGCCGGTCGCGATCGTCATCGATAACAAGGACTGGAAAAACTGGACGGAAGCTCTTCCGGTGGAAGATGCCGAGGGCGCCGACGACAAGAAGAAACCGGTGACGCGTCCACGCCCGGGACACGCCGACCTGGCGGGCGCCATCAAATACAATTTTTCCGACGCACGCTACATCCTGGAACGCGCGAGCGCCAGAGAGACGGCCGCTCGGGTTGCCGTCGGGGCGCTGGCCAAAGCGCTGTTGGGGGAGTTCGGAATCTCGGTGCTGAGCCACGTGATCGCGATCGGCGACGCGCGGCTGGAACGCCCGGCTACTTTTTCGGAATTGATCGAACTGAGCCGCCGCGACGAAGTGCTACTGGGTTGTGTGGACTCCCAAGCCGAGCAGCGTATGAAGGCTTTAGTGGATCAGGCGTACCGGACGGGTGACACCATCGGCGGCGTGTTCGAAGTGATGGCGCATGGCGCGCCGCCCGGGCTGGGATCGCACGTGACATGGGACTCGCGGCTGGACGGGCGGCTGGCGCAGGCGATCGTATCGATGCAGGCGGTGAAAGGCGTCGAGGTGGGATTCGCGGCGGAAGGCGCTGCATCCTTCGGATCGAAGGTGCAGGACACGATTCACTATCAACGCGATGAGCGGCGTTTTACCCGCGGTGCGAATCGGGCTGGCGGGCTCGAGGGCGGGATGACTAACGGTGAAGACGTGGTGGTCAGAGGGATGTTGAAACCCATCTCGACGCTTCGCCGGCCGCTAGAAAGCGTGGACCTGATCACGCGCGAACCGGCGCTGGCCGCCTATGAACGAAGCGATGTTTGCGTGGTTCCGGCAGCAGGCGTGATCGGCGAAGCGATGGTTGCGCTGGTGCTCGCCGGAGCGATGATCGAGAAATTCGGCGGAGATTCGTTGGGGGAAATGAAGAGGAACTACGAAGGATATCTGGAACAGGTGAAGAATTTCTGATGATCTATCCGATTGTGAGGTACGGGCAACCGGTGCTGGAGGAAAACGCGGAGCCCATCACGGAATTCGATACGCCGGAGCTGCACAAGCTGGTGGACGACATGTTCGAATCGATGTACGCTGCGCGCGGCGTGGGACTGGCAGCGCCGCAGATCGGAATCGGAAAGCGGATCGCGGTGATCGACATTTCGACCGGCGAGGATCCGGAGCAGAAGATCGTGCTGATCAATCCGGAGATCGTGGGGCGCGAAGGGTCGCAGACCAGCGAAGAAGGATGTCTAAGTATTCCGACGTTTCGGGAACAGGTGACGCGTGCAAATAAGGTCACGGTGCGGGCGCGCGATGTGAAGGGTGAGGAGTTCGAGAAAACCGGGGAGGATTTGCTGGCTCGCGCGTTTCTGCATGAGACAGATCACTTGAACGGGCGGCTGTACATCAGCCACATCAGTCCGCTGAAGCGTGATTTAATCCGGCGGCGGATCCGGAAGCTGCAAAAGGCTGGCGAGTGGCAGTAATCGTGTTCCTGGGGACGCCGGCGTTTGCGGTGCCGTCGCTCAACCGGGTGGCAAAGGAAGTGGTGGCGGTCTATACGCAGCCCGACCGGCCTCGCGGACGCGGTCAGGAGATGGCGATGCCCGCGGTGAAGGAAGCGGCGCTGCGATTGGGGCTTCCCGTCCGCCAGCCGCTGAAGATTCGCGGAGCGGTGGACGAACTGAGGGATTGGAAAGCGGATCTGATGATCGTGGTGGGGTATGGACAAATCATTCCGCAATCGATTCTGGATATACCGCCGCTGGGGATCATCAACGTGCACGCGTCGTTGCTCCCGAAGTATCGCGGGGCAGCACCGATCCAGTGGGCCATCGCGCGGGGAGAAACGAAAACCGGCGTGACGACCATGCGGATCAATGCGGGGCTCGACACGGGCGACATGCTGCTCAAGTGGGAAACGCAGATCGGCGCGGAGGAAACCGCGGTCGAGTTGAGCGATCGGCTGGCAGTGGCTGGCGCGGATCTACTGGCTCGAACGCTCGATGAATTGCCGCGTATCACACCAGAGCCGCAAAACGATTCCCAGGCGACGCTGGCTCCGATTCTCAAGAAAGAAGACGGGCTGATCGATTGGACGCGGCCGGCGGGGGAGATCGCGAATCGGGTCAGGGGATTTCAGCCATGGCCTGGATGCTACACCTTCTCGGACGGGAAAAAGCTGGGGATCTGGAAGGCTCGCGCGGTTGATGGATCACTGCCCGCGGGCGCGGTCGATAGCGGATTTCGAGTGGGGTGCGGCGAAGGACTGCTGGAAGTGATCGAGGTGCAACCGGAGGGCAAAAAGAGGATGAGCGCTGCGGCGTTCTTGAGTGGACATCGGGTGGAGGTGCTCGGGTGAAACTGCCGCTGGGTTATCGCTACGCGTCGACGTTCGCGGGAATCCGCAAGATCGCCAAAGACGATCTGGCGCTGATCGTTTCGGATACGCCGGCGTCGTGCGCTGCGGTATTCACCACGAATCGCGTGGTGGCCGCACCGGTGGAAGTCGCACGGAAGAATGCTCGTGGCCGTGTGCGAGCCCTCCTGGTGAATGCCGGGAATGCGAATTGCGCCACGCGAACCGGGGAACGCGTGGTGGGCGAGTGCATACGGGCAGTCGCCAAGGAATTAGGGATCAAGGATCAGGAAGTGCTGCCTGCATCGACGGGAGTGATCGGGGTCGAGTTGGATGCGCAATTAATCGTCGATGCCGTGCCAAGGCTGGTCGCGGGGCTGGACACGGAAAGTTTTGAGCATGCTGCATCGGCGATCCTGACCACAGACACGCGCGTGAAAACGGCATTCGCGGCGGGAATCGCGGGGATGACCAAGGGGTCGGGAATGATTCATCCGCGCATGGCGACCACTTTGGGGTTCGTGATGACGGATGCGGTGATCGCACCCGCCGAGCTGCGGGCGATGCTGCGAAGGGCGATCGAGAAGAACTACAACCGAATTTCAGTGGACGGCGATACGTCGACCAACGACATGGTCGCGGTGCTGGCGAACGGCGCGTCGGGGAAGCGGCCTGCGTTGAAGAAGTTTGAGGCCGCGTTGACCGAAGTGCTTGAATCGCTGGCGACGCAAATCGTGCGGGATGGCGAAGGGGCGCGGAAGCTGGTGACCATCGACGTGGAAGGTGCATCGAGCGACGGGGCGGCGGAGAAGATCGCGCGCGCGATTGCGAATTCTCCACTGGTGAAGACGGCGATCGCGGGATCGGATCCGAACTGGGGGCGCATCCTTTCGGCGGCGGGAACGGCCGGCGTGGCCTTCGATCCGCGAGCGGTCGAGATCGTGCTGCAAGGCGTAAGCGTGTGCCGGTCGGGCGTGGCGTCGAAGTTTTCAGAAGATGACATGAAGGAGAAGCTGGACCAGGCCGAGTGCGCGATCCGGTTTTCGATTCGCGGCGGCGGGCGCGGCAAGACGCGATTCTGGACCTGTGATTTTACGGAAGAGTACATTCGAATTAATGGGAGCTATCGCACGTAGCGCCGCTGCGTTATTTCTTTGCGCGGCCGCGATCGCACAAACGCCGTCCGACGTCGTCCAGTTTCTGCGCGGGACTGCGACCGTGCTCGCGAACGCTCATGACGACGGGCCGCGGGAATTTCTCGATCATTTCGAGCGCACGATGCCGGGGTACGCGACGTTGCGCGAGTATGTGGAGGCGCTGGTGGCGAGGGCCGAGGTCGGGTCGGCAATCGAGATCGTGAGCGATTCCGGAGACGAGCGAAAGCGCGTGGTGGAACTGGATTGGCTGCTTGAAGTCCAGGATCAGCGTCCACGGCGGCAGGTGCTGAAGTGCACTATCGAAAAGCGGGGGAAGAGCTGGAAGTTTACATCCCTCGACCCAGTTGATTTTTTCAAGTACTGACCCTGCCCAGGTAGTAGGATTTCTTACCGACGCGCAGGATCAACATGGTTTCCGATGCGCGATCTTCGCGGCGGATCTGCGCGTCGGCCGCTTCCACGCGGCGATTGTTCAGATACACGCCTCCGCCGGCTAGCAATCGTGTAGCTTCGCCTTTGGACTTCGCCGCGCCCGCGCGCACCAGCGCGTCGGTGATCTTGACCGGTGTGGCCAAATCGATTTCGAAGGACGGTACGTCGGTGAAAATTTCGGCAAGGTCTTTGTCGGTAAGGCCCGCAACTTCGCCGCCGAATAAAACTTCGGAAGCCTTCTCGGCTTGCGCCAGCGCTTCGTCGCCGTGAACCAGTCGCGTTACTTCCGCAGCAAGGAGTTTCTGCGCGACGCGCTGTTCGTGCGGATGCTCCATGATCTCGGCGACCTGGTCCAGGCCGAGGAACGTGAAGAGCTTTAGAAATCGCTCGACATCGCGGTCGTCAGTATTGATCCAGTATTGATAAAACTGGTATGGACTGGTTTTGTTTGCGTCAAGCCAAATTGCATTTCCGGCGGACTTGCCGAACTTTTCGCCCGAGCTGGTCGTCAATAGAGGAAACGTAATTCCGAAAGCCTGGCCGCCGGTCTTTTTGCGGATCAGCTCGATGCCCGCCGTGATGTTTCCCCATTGATCGCTGCCCCCGCCCTGAATGCGGCAGGCATGCTTGTCGAACAAGTGCAGAAAATCGAACGCTTGAAGCAGCATGTAGCTGAATTCGGTGTAAGAAATGCCATGCTCGCGATCCTCCAAGCGGCTGCGGACGGATTCCTTAGCGAGCATATGGTTCACAGTGAAGTGTTTTCCGACGTCGCGGAGGAACCCCAGATAACTAACGCTGTGCGTCCAATCGTAGTTGTTGACGGCGATGGCGGCGGCATCACCTTCGAATTGGAAGAAGCGAGCAAGTTGATTCTTGATGCCTTCGACGTTGGCGCGGATGGATTCGATGGTCTGGAGCTGGCGTTCAGCGCTGCGTCCACTCGGGTCACCCACCATTCCAGTAGCTCCACCAACGAGCACAATGGGACGATGTCCGGCGCGTTGGAATCGGGCAAGCATCAGTGCGGGTAACAGGCTTCCGACGTGCAGGCTGTCGGCCGTCGGATCGAAACCGATATAGATGTTCTGCTGGCCCGAGGAGAGAAGCTGGTCGAGAGCCGCGCGATCCGTGACGTCCGCAATGGCGCCGCGGCGCTCGAGTTCGTCAAGAAGGTTCATCGTTTTTCGAAAGTCACCATGTATTGATTGTTGCCGGCATGTTCGCGCGAAGAAACCTGACGATAACCGTTCGACTCGATTTCTTTGATGACGTCCTCTCGCTCCAGACGGATGTGATCGGGCCGATCCTTTTTGTAGAAGTCGACGATCACCAGGCGGCCGCCGGGCTTGAGCGCGCGTCCCAGGTTCGCGAGCATCTTGTCGGGATAGTCGAAGTGATGATAGACGTCGAGGACCAATTCGCGATCGACGGAATTCGCCGGGAGTTTGGGATCGGTATCCGTTCCGAGAATCAAATCGATGTTGGTGAGTTTTTCGGTTTTGAGTTTGGCGCGGGCGCGTTCGAGAAAATCGTCGGCAATGTCCTCACCCACAACCTTGCCGGACGCTCCCACGGCCTTGCTGAGGAACGCAAGCATGTAGCCGGTTCCGGTTCCGACATCGGCAACGGTCATGCCGGGTTTAATCTCCATCAGGGCGACGATCTCTTCCGGTTTTTGATTCTTGTCGCGGTTGGGATTATCCAGCGTGGTGGCGACCTTGTCACGGCCTTCCTTGGTCTTGTAAGCTTTGTTGACCTCGGCGGCGGCCTGCGGATACGCGGTCGCGGCGAAAAGCAAGAGAGCTGCAAACGTCTTCATAGCGATTTCTCCATGGGCATTGCGAGCGGGGGCTCGACTAAGAAGTTTAGCTCCGCCATGCGTGCAACGGCGGCGCGGACGGATTCTTCGGTGGCAGGCTCGACTGTGATGACGAAGGGCAGATCGCGCCAGTTTTCCTGGGGAAGCTGCAAAACAGAATCGATGGAAATCTTCTCCGCAGCCAGCGCAGCGGCGAGCTGGGCGATGATACCCGGACGATCCTCCACACGGAAACGGAGATAGTACGCGGATTCGTTCAGCGCGATGGGGATGGGCATGTATTCGCCGAGCCGTGCATGGGCGAACGGAGAAACACGCTCCGGGCTGCCGCTGCGGATTTCGCGTCCGACGCGCATCAGATCGCTGACCACCGCGACGCCAGTGGGATGCGCACCCGCCCCGCGTCCGTAATAAAAAGTATCGGCGCCGTATTTTCCGCGCACCCAAACCGCGTTATACGCCCCACGAACACCCGCGAGAATGGTCGATTGCGGAATCAGGGACGGGCGCACAGACAGTATCAAGCCGGACGAAGTTTGGCGCGCGGAGCAGATCAAACGGATGGTGTGATGAAGCTGGTGCGCATACGCGAAATCGACCGGCATGATCCGGCGAATGCCTTCGGTGTAGATGTCCTCCGGAACGATCCGTTCGCCGAATGCGAGCGCGGAGAGAATCGCGAGTTTGGAGCGTGCATCGAAACCATCGACGTCGGCGGAGGGATCGGCTTCGGCGTATCCGGCCTGCTGCGCTTCCACGAGCACCTGATTGAATCCAGCGCCACGCCGTTCGATCTCCGTAAGGATGTAGTTGCAAGTTCCGTTGAGAATCCCGTAAAGCGTGGTGATGCGATCGCCGGAAATTCCTTCGCGCAGCACGGCGTGAATGGGGATGCCGCCGGCAACACTGGCCTCCATTGCGATGTTGACGCGTGCGGCGATGGCACGGTCGTATAGGTCGGCACCGCACCGCGCCATCAATTCCTTGTTCGCAGTGACTACGGATTTTCCGTTGGCGATGGCAGCGTCGATCACTTCGCGCGCTATCGTCGTGCCACCGATCAGTTCGGCGACGATGTGAATGTCGGGATGGGCCACCACTTCGCGCCAGTCCGTGGTGCGGAGCGCCCCGTTCGTCGCTGGCTTGTTCTCGAGATTGCGGCTGCACACGGCGCGTACGCACAACCGGAACCCGAGCTTCAACGCAATCTGATCGGCGTTCTCCTGCAGGATCTGGAGCGCTCCCGCGCCGACGTTGCCAAGACCGATGATGCCGACGTTGATCAATCTTTTACTTTACGACGAGTTTGAACTCGATCACCAGCACCAGCGAATCCGGCGTCACACGGATCTCCGCCAGATCGAACGCAGTGAGCTCCCCGGCCGGGGCCATCAACGCGCGGGCATGGTCGCGCACTTCGATCTTGAAATCCTTGGAAATACTGCGCGCAAGCGCCACACGAACGCGGCGGATGTAGTAAGAGTCCTTGGGCGTGCTGACGCTCACGTCATTGAACACGATGGCGCCGTTCTTCATCGCAGGCACCGCAGTGAGCGTGAGGTCGAAAGAATCGCCGAGACCGACGCAGCCGCCGAAGACATCCAGCGCGGAACGTCCGCTGAAACGCGCTTTGACACGCAGGCGGCCGTTATCAGCATCGATATGCGGAGTTTCAAGATAGGCGAACTGGCATCGCGTGGACTTGTTTCCACGGACGTAATGGCGGCCTTCCTGCGTAAAAAGCTGTTCGGCGATGATGCGTTCGAGCGTCGCATAGCGCAGTTCCAACTCGGCCGCGGCAGCGGGAAAGATGAAGACAAATAGGACGGCCAGCGCTTTCATCCGGATTTGTATCATTGTAGGTGATGAAGCGCCTATTTCTTTCACTATTAGCCCTGTGCGTGTGTTTCGCGCAAACGCCCGTGCCGCGAGGACGGGGCGCGCCGCCGGATTCCGAAGAAGACCTGCGGTTTCCAAACGGGAAATCTCAACGCGATGAAATCATCAAAGCCGACCACCAGAAGAATGTGCAGGAAGCCATCGATCTCGCGAAAATCGCCCAGGATCTCAAATCGGATCTCGAGAAGAGCGACAAGAATATCGTTTCAGTGAAGAGCATCAAGCAGACAGAGGAGATCGAGAAGCTGGCGCGCAGTATTCGAGCTCGATTGAAGCGCTACTAGCCGGGCCGCGCCACGACCGATATGTTAACCTGGAGCGTTTACCTGCCATGGCTGCCACGCGTGAAAAAACTCAACTGATGAGCGCTTCCGAAATCGACCGGACCCTGGTCCGGCTGGCGCACGAGATTCTGGAGCGCACCGAACATCTGGATACATTGGCCTTCATCGGCATCCGCCGCCGCGGCGTGCCGCTGGCACAACGGCTGGCGAAGAAGATCGAAGCGCTGGAAGGCCGCACGATCCCGGTGGGGATTCTCGACATTAACTTATATCGTGACGACCTTTCCACGGTAGGGACTGCTCCGGTCCTGAATGCGACCGACATTCCATTCTCCGTGCAGGCGCGCGACATCATTCTGATGGACGACGTCCTGTATACGGGACGGACTATTCGCGCGGCACTCGATGCACTGTTCGAAAAAGGCAGGCCCGCGCGAGTGCAGTTGCTGGCGCTGATCGACCGCGGATGGCGAGAGCTGCCCATCGAAGCCAGTTACGTTGGGCGGATGGTGCAAACGACGGCCAACGAAATCATCGAAGTGAAATTCAACGAAATCGACGGGATGGAGAAAGTGCTGTTAGTGGAAAAAGTCGCGGAGCAGAGTGTGTGACAGGACTGTTGGGGATCGAAAACCTGACGCGTGAGGAGATTCAGGCGATTCTGGACCGCGCGCGGGATTTTCAGCCGCGCGAACCAAGGCCGCGTAAGCTCGACCTGCTGCGCGGCCGCATGGTGGTGAACTTGTTCTTCGAAGCGTCCACACGGACCCGGACCAGTTTCGAGATCGCGGCGAAGCGGCTGGGCGCGGATACGATCTCGATTACTGCGCAGGCGTCCAGCGTTTCCAAGGGCGAATCGCTGGTGGATACCTTGAACACGCTGGCGGCGATGCGGCCGGACGCGATCATTATGCGTCACGCGGCCTCCGGCGCGCCGCATTTTTTGCAGAGGCATTTAGAAACGCCGATCATCAATGCGGGCGACGGCACGCATGAGCATCCTACGCAGGCGCTGCTCGACGCGCGCACGATTCTCGATCGCGGGAAACCTCTCGAAGGAATTCGGGTCGCGATCATCGGAGACATCGCGCATAGCCGTGTGGCGCGATCCAACGTGTATCTGCTATCGAAGTTCGGCGCGCAGATCGTGCTGTGCGGACCGGCGTCGCTGCTACCGGTTGAACTGACTCAGATCGCGCCCGGTGTTCTCTTAACCACTGACATGCGCGAAGCGATCGGCAATGCCGACGTCATCATGATGCTGCGAGTCCAGCTCGAACGGCAGCACGAGGCCGCATTTCCAGCCAGCGAGTATTTTGGATTTTACGGACTGCGGCTGGAGCATCTGGAACTGGCGAAATCCAACGTGATTGTGATGCATCCGGGCCCAATTAATCGCGGTCGCGAGATTTCTTCGGAGGTAGCGGATTCGCAACGGTCGGTGATTCTGAACCAGGTGGAGAATGGGATCGCAGTGAGAATGGCCGTCCTTGAAAGGGTTCTGGGTGACGTTCGTAATTAAGAACGGTCGCGTAATCGATCCGGCGTCGCGTTTTGACGGCGTCGCGGACGTGTTGATCGAGGACGGCGTGATTCGTGGAATCGGCACGGGTCTGTCGGGAGACGGGGTGTTCGACGCTTCCGGGCTGATCGTCGCACCCGGATTCATCGACATGCATGTGCATCTGCGCGAGCCGGGGTTCGAACACGCAGAGACTATCGAATCGGGATCGCGCGCGGCCGCGGCAGGCGGATTCACTTCGATATGTCCCATGCCGAATACGTCGCCGGTAAACGACAACGCGACGGTCACCAGCTACATCATCGAAAAAGCCCGGAAGCACGCGGTCGTGAACGTCTTTCCAATAGGTGCAATCACCAAAGGAAGCGCGGGTGAAGAGCTGGCGTCTATCGGCTCAATGAAGCAGGCCGGTGCGGTCGCGATTTCCGATGACGGGCGTCCGGTAATGAACGCTCGCGTGATGCGGCGGGCGATGGAGTTTGCCCGCAGTTTCGGAATTCCGGTGATCGATCATTGCGAGGACCTGCATCTTAGCGCCGGCGGCGACATGCATGAGGGCCTCGAATCGGTGCGGCTCGGATTGCGCGGGATTCCGGCGGCGTCAGAAGACGTGATGGTCGCGCGCGATATTCTACTGGCAGAGTTGACCGGCGCACGGTATCACGTCGCCCATATTTCGTCGCGGCATGCAGTGGAGATGGTCGCATTTGCAAAGGCTCGTGGGTTGGCTGTAACCGCCGAGGCGACGCCGCATCATCTGGCCATCGCGGATTCGGACATGGCTCCATACGATTCGAACTACAAGATGAAGCCTCCGTTGCGTTCGAAGTGCGACGTCGGCGCGGTAGTGAATGGAATCGTGAGTGGCGCAATCGATGCGATCGCCACCGATCATGCGCCGCATCCAGGCTCGGAGAAGATGCAGGAGTTCGAAAAGTGCCCGTTCGGAATTTTGGGGCTGGAGACGGCGATAGGGATCGCGCTGGAGGAACTGGTGCATCCCGGCAAGATTGGATTGATGCGGATGGTCGAGTTGTTCACGAGGGGTCCTGCAAGGATTCTCGGCCTGGATCGCGGAACTTTAGCTGTGGGCGCTGTGGCGGACGTCACGATTTTTTCGACGGATCGTGAGTGGACTTACGACGTCAATAAATCGTTCTCAAAGAGCCGTAATTCGCCGTTCGACGGGCGGACGTTTAAGGGCGGTCCGGTAGCCACGGTTGTGAGTGGTCGAGTCGTGTGGCAGACCTAGTCAGACGTCCAAACAATCGATGAAGTGGTAAGCTTCCCCGGACCCGGGCACGTCCTGAATTACGAATCCTCTTTTTACTAGAACACGTCGGAGCTTCAAGTTTGGATGACCGCAATGGACGGCGTGGACAATCCACTCAATTGCGGTCAGCCTTCGGATGGTGGCGAAACGCCTTGAGAGCGAACTGAGCGCCGGTAGAACTCCCTCCCCTCCCTGCTCGATTTGCGCGAGTTCGATGATTAACCGATTTTCCGTGATTTTGAATTCGCCCAGAATTGTCGCGGATCCAATCCTAAATACGTTGGATTCTCCGGTAAGCACGAGCGCTTCTATCTGCTCATTGGGAAGAGACAGAATTTGTTCTACGTTGAAACCTTCGAATAGGATTTCTCGTCTCGGCTGCTCGAATTTCACGGCCTGGAAGTCCTGCACTCAGCGCACGGGCAAATCTTCCGAAAATGATCGAACGAATAAATCCCAGTATTGTGCCCATCCGACCAATCGATCCGGATCGCGTACTGCCCCACCGGCTCAACACTCAACATCTTTAGCGTGGGCTTGAACATCTGGAACGGAGTCGACGGCGACGACGAATAGTCCGACTTTTGCGGCTCCGTGCCATGCGCGCCGGTGCAGGTCGCACAGGGGCATTCGTCGCGAAGGTAGCCAAGCGGATAATCGCTATGATGGCCGTCTTTCCAGTCGATCTTGATGCCTTTCGATTTGGAAATGGCGATGTGTTCGGGTTCGGCTATCACGGTCACTGATTCACTCTTTCGATGTCTCTCACTCCGGAAATTCGGCGAATCGCGCTGATCACCTTTTCAAGTTGCTTCTTGTCGCGGACTTCGACCGTGATGTCGATCACGGCGTCTTCCGGCGCGCCATCGGTGCGCGCTTCGAGACTCCGGATGTTGGTTTGTTCATTGACCAGCGCCGTGGTCAGTTGATTCAGCATGCCGGGCTTGTCCTCGGTGTGGATCATCATCTTCACCGGGAATGCGCCGTCGGTACTGCGAGTCCATTCGACGTCGATCTTGCGCTCGGGCTCATACATCAGGTTCTGGACGTTGGTGCAGTTGAGGGAATGCACAGCGACGCCTTTTCCGCGCGTCACGTATCCAACGATGGGCTCGCCTTTGATTGGGTTGCAGCACTTGGCGCGATACACCATCAGGTCGTCGATGCCCTTCACCTTGATGACCAGGTCCTGTTGGCCGGCAGGGACTGGCATATGTGCCGGCGCGACCGGTTCGGGCGCAGGCTCCGGAAGCACCTGGTCCGGCGCGAGCTTTTGCAGGATTTGACGCGGCGAAAACTTGCCGTAGCCGAGCGCCGCGTGCAGATCCTCCATCTTGCCGTAGCCGTATTCGGAAGCGACCGATTCAAGCTGCGCCTTGGTGATGTCTCCCAGCCTCACGCCCAGGCGCCGCGCTTCCAGCTGCAAGTATTTCTGACCGATTTCGATCGCCTTGGCACGCTCCGTGGTGTTGATGACGTGCTTGATCTTGTTGCGAGCCTTCGAAGTCTTGACCACGGCGAGCCAGTCCTTCGAAGGCATCTGGTTCGACTGCGTGAGAATTTCCACCACGTCGCCATTATGCAGCGGCGATTTCAGCGGCACGATGCGTCCGTTGACCTTCGCGCCGGTGCAATGATTGCCGACGTCGGAATGGATGGCGTACGCGAAATCGATGGGCGTGGCGTCGCGCGGCAGCACGATCACCTTGCCCATCGGCGTGAAGCTGTAGACTTCTTCGGGATACAGGTCGACTTTGAGGGTCGACATGAACTCTCCGGGATCGCGCATATCGCGCTGCCATTCCACCAGTTGGCGCAGCCAAGCGATGCGCTGGTCGTCGCCCGCCTGCGCGCCCTTCCTGCCCTCCTTGTACTTCCAATGCGCCGCGATGCCCTCTTCGGCGATGCGATGCATTTCGTCCGTGCGGATCTGCACTTCAAAGTGGCGTCCACCGGGACCCATCACGGAAGTGTGCAGCGATTGATACAGGTTGGGGCGCGGAATGGCGATGAAATCCTTGATCCGCCCTGGAATCGGGTGCCATTCGTTGTGAATCACGCCCAGCGCCGCATAGCAGTTTTTCACCGAATCGGTGATGATGCGGACCGCCAGCAGATCGTAAACCTGATCCAACGTAATCTTTTGCCGCTTGAGCTTCTGGTACACCGAATAGGCGCGTTTGACGCGGGTTTCGACGCGAGCCGGAATCCCTTCGCGAGCCAGATGAACCTCGACAGTATGCTTGATTTCCTGGAGCAGGGCTTCGTTGGTAGAGTGCGACGCCGCGAACTCCTTGAGCAGCTCCGCCGAGGCCTCGGGGTCCAGATACTGGAACGACAAATCCTCCAGCTCGCCACGAATCTTGCCCATTCCCAGCCGATGCGCAATAGGAGCGTAAATCTCGATGGTCTCCTGGGCAATGCGCTCCTGTTTCTCCCGTGGCAGCGACCCCAGCGTGCGCAGGTTGTGCAGCCGGTCGGCCATTTTCACCAGGATCACCCGGATGTCGTTGACCATCGCCAGCAGCATCTTGCGGACGCTCTCGGCCTGGCGTTCTTCGCGACTGGCAAGGTTCAACTTGCTCAGCTTGGTGACGCCGTCCACCAGGCGGGCGACCTCTTCACCGAAGTTCTTGCGGATCTCCTCGATGGTCGCCGAGGTGTCTTCCACAACGTCGTGCAGCAGCCCGGTTTCCAGGCAGGTCATGTCCAGGTGCATGTCCGCCAGTTGGCGGGTGACCATGAGCGGATGGATCATGTAGGGCTCGCCGGTAGCCCGTTTCTGGCCTTCGTGGCGTTCGGCGGCGAAGCGGTAGGCTTTTTCGAGAGGAGCCAGGTCTTCGTTGGGACGCAGTTCCCTCACCCGCGCCTCCAGTTCCGTAAAGAGGCGCTCGACCGGGCTGGCCACCGTCGCGATCGCGTCGGGCCGCGGGTCAGACGGCGCTGGAGACAACATGAATACCTATAGTGTAGCGTCCCGGCACAAGCGTGCCGGAAGCGAACTTACTTGGCGTCGGTGGTGATGCCGCCGGCGGCCGGCTGGCGCGCGGCTTTGGCTTTCTTGGTATCCAGAGCCTTTTGCTGCCAGTTGTCAGCCGTCTCGATCTGCTTCTTATATTCGTTGGCGTCGTCCAGCAAATCGGCGCGCTCCCGGATCAGCAGGCTCAGATACACCATGGCGTCTTCGTATTCCTTGTCGATCTCCAGCGCCTTGTTGAGATTCTGCATCCCGTCGTCGATGATCGAGGAATATTGCGCGGTCAGTTCCGCCTTGGTCTTCTTGTCCTTCAGCGGACCGGGGTCTTCCGGCCGCATGTGGACGTTCAGACGAGCGGTAATCCACTGGGGATACCACTTGGCCCACGAGATCACACCCAGATAGTAGTAAGCTTCCTTGTTCTTGGGATCCACCTCGATGAGCTTCTTGTTCCACTTGGCGGCTTCATCCAGCTTTTCAGCCTTCTTATCCGGCGGCAGCGAAGAGGCCTGCTGGTAGGCGATGCTGGCCAGCGAGGCGAGCGCCGTACCGTCGCCGGGCGACTTCTCCAGTACCTGTTTGAAGCCTTCCTGGGCCATTTCCGCCATGCGGATGTTATCCGGCGATTCAGCACCCGGGATCCACTGCGACATGTACGCCGTGGCCAGGTACAGTCGCGCGACCTGGTAATCCGGGTCGAGCGCGATGGCCTGTTTGAAGTGCTCCACCGCGTCGGCGTACTTCGCGCTCTTGAACGCGGCCACGCCCTGATTCAAATGATCCCGGGACTTCAGCTTGTCGCAGCCCGTCGTAAGGCCCAACGTAGCCGCCAAAACTACAACCGCGGTCGATAGGATAACTTTGCGCATAGGTATTTCTTCTTCCTGGACTTACTGCCCGGCCTCAATCTTGGGAGTCATCAGACCGACTTTGTCGATTCCGGCGCCCTTGGCGATGTCGATCGCGTTCGCGACGGTCTCGAAAGGCAGGTCCTTATCGGCGCGCACAAACACCACGCGTTCGGCGCGGGTTTTGAATACGAACTCCAGGCGCTCACCCAGGTTCTTCCATTCGAGCGGATCCTGGTTGAGCTTCAGGCTCTTGTCCTTATCGATCACGATCACCACGGTGCGGTCCTGGTCCGGCGGCGGCGGGGGCGTATTCGGCGGCGGCGGCTGAGGCGCCAGCACATCCAGCCCCATGGGCGTCAACGGCGTGATCACCATGAAGATGATCAGCAGCACCAGCAGCACGTCGATCAGCGGCGTGACGTTGATGTCCGACTTTGCTCCACCTCCACCAACTGCGAATGCCATAAAAAATCTCCTTGATCTCTTCTCTCGAACTACTTGGTGGCCGCCGGAGGCGCCCCGGGTTTGGTTTCCTTGGGACTCTGTTCGGTGATCAGACCGATCTGGTCGACACCGGCCGCGCGCAGGTTATCCACCACGTCCTCGACCGCTTCGTACTTGGCCCGCGAATCGGATTTGATGTAGCAGGTCTTGTCCAGCTTATTGGTCTGCAGGTCCCGAACTTTTCCGGCCAGATCCTCGATATGTATCTGGCTGTTGCCGGGACTCAGAAAGAACTGACCGTTGCGCGTGACCGCAATCAGGATCGCGTCTTCTTTATCGGCGGCCTGCATCGCGATCGCGTTCTTGGTCACAACCTTTTCCACTGTCTGGCCCTTGGTGAGCATGGGCGTGATGACCATGAAGATGATCAACAGCACCAGCATCACGTCCACCATGGGCGTGACGTTAATATCGTTAACTACCGGCGGTGCTTTCTTTTTCTCCATAACAGACTCCTTCCAATTCGGCCCGGCGGCGTCCGTGTTCGAGCGCCGCCGCCTATTTCAACTCGCCTGACGTTACTTACTCAACGCGCTACTTCGTTGCCGCGCGCTGCGACCGCTTCAGGAAGTAGTCGATCAGTTCCGAACTGGAGTTCCCCATCTCGACGTCGAACGCCTCCACGCGATTGGTGAAGTAGTTGAACATCATAACCGCGGGAATCGCGACGAACAGACCCAGAGCGGTGGTGACCAGCGCTTCCGAAATACCGCCCGCGACCGCGCCCAGACCGGTGGACTTTTCCGTCGAAATGCCCTGGAACGCGTGAATGATGCCCAGCACCGTTCCCAGCAGTCCGACGAACGGAGCCGTCGAGCCGACCGTGGCCAGGCTGGAAATGCCGCGCTTCAGTTCGGCGTGAACGATCGCTTCGGCGCGTTCCAATGCCCGGCGCGACGCTTCGATCTCTTCACCCGAGATTTCCGCGCTCATCTGGTGCGCCCGGAACTCCTGCAAACCAGCCACCACGACCTTGGCCAGGTGGCTCTTCGAGAAGCGGTCCGCTATCTTGATCGCTTCGTCGAGTTTGCCTTCGCGCAGCGCGCCGGCCACGGCCGGAGCGAACTGGCGGGACTGTTTCCGCGCGCCGTTATAAGCGATGACGCGATCGATCATCACACCGATCGACCACGCCGACATGATGAACAGCGCAACGACGATCGCCCTTGCCTGCCATCCCATGTTGCCCCACATGGTCCGCACGTCGAATCCGACGGTGGGGGCCGCGTCCTGAAGCAGCATGAATGCCCAAACTTGCAACTGTAAAGCCATTGATTGTCTCCTGCGAGTTGAAATTGAAAAGCGGCCGTTTCCGGCCGCTTCGTCCTACTGACTCAAAGTGAAATTCACGTCAATTTGAGTGATCACTTCTACCGGCTCGTTGTTAAGCAACGTGGGCCGGTAAATCCATTGCTTCACCGCTTCCGTGGCGGCGGGGACCAGCAGCGGATGGCCGCTGATCAACTGCAAATTCTGAATGGTTCCGTCTTTGCCGATGATAGCCGTAAATTTCACCACGCCTTGAATGCGCGCCTGCTTGGCTAGCGGCGGATACGGAGGTGAAATCTTCTTGATCAGGTTGGCCTGCTGGACGTTGCCACCTACGCGGATGCGCTGAGGAGTGTTCTTGGGCGCCTCCTTCACCGTAGGCGGAGGCGGTGGGGCCGCGCCCACCGAACCGATAATTCCACCGATCACGCCACCCGGCGCTCCACCCGGAACGCCACCTGGGACGCCGCCGATCACGCCGCCCGCAGCCATGGGAGGCGGCAGATCATCCTCTTTAATGATGGCCACATCTTTCGGAATCGTTTTCGGCGCCAACAGCCGTCCGGCATCGAACTGGCGTGGCGCTACTTTGACAATTTTCGGGGCGACTGGAGGCGGAGGAGGAGGCGGCGGCGGAGGCGGAGGCGCCGTCAGCAAACTGGTCAAAGTCGCCTTCGGCAGAACTTCGGTGTAAATCAGCGGAATCAGGATCAAGACGCCGATTACTCCGACCTGCACCAGGAACGACACAAACACCGACGCGCCCTTACGGGTCTGGTTTTCCGATTCCACGAATGTTTGTTCAAACATCTCCGTAACCTCCCAAGTTCATTTAACTGCGCTTGGCCTTACGCGCTCCTGCCAACTCACCCGGCGTATCCTTCACCGGCGACGGCTGCGCGCCCTTCTTTCTCGACTCCACAAGGTTCTGCCAGAATATCAGGAGCGGACTGGCAATGAAAACCGACGAATACGTCCCGACGATAATCCCCACCACCAGCGCGAACGAAAATCCATTCAGCACCTGCCCGCCGAACAAGAACAACGCTAGTGCCGTGATCAGCGTTAGACCGCTGGTCAACACCGTCCGGCTTAGGGTCTGATTGACGCTGATGTTGATCAGGTCTTCCAGCTTCTCGCGGCGCATAATCTTCAGATTCTCGCGAATCCGGTCAAACACCACGATCGTGTCATTCATCGAATAACCGACCAGGGTCAGCAGCGCCGCCACGACTGTTAGGGAAATCTCTTTGTTGAACAGCGAGAACAGCCCGATGGTGATGATGGTGTCGTGAAACACCGCGACCACCGCGGCCACTCCGTAAATCCACTCGAACCGGAATGCGATGTACACCAGCATCCCGCCCAACGCATACAAGGTCGCCAGGATCGCCTGTTTTTGCAGCTCGGCGCCCACTTTGGGACCCACCACTTCGGCGGAAAGAATCGTAAACGACCCCAACGAACACTCTTTGTTTAACGCTTGGATCACCGCAGGTGTTACACCCTTGACCGCAGAAAGTTCGCCGAGCGATCTCAGGATGCCGCCCTTGTTGGCGCGATACGCTTCGATCGCCTTGGTCAGATCCTGCAACTCCTGCTCGGACATGGTCGCGCCCGCCTGCAGCAGTGGATCGCGCAGCCGGTCGGCTAGTTGTTCCGCCGCGGAATTATTCAGATCCAGCTTCCCTTCTGCGCCGCCAAACGTCGAACGAAGTGTGTCCTCGATGATCTGCCGGTTCTGGTTGAGTTCCTTTTCGCCTGCGATCTCCGTGCCTACCAGCACTTCCTGCCTGCCGGTGACCTGCTGGACCGAAATCTCTCCCGAAATCTTGTTGCTCAAGGCGCTGCGGATCTTGTCAACCGGGGGCTCCTGGTTGAAACGCAAGTACATAAGCGCGCCGCCGTGAAAAGCGATCCCGTACCTGGGGCCGCCCTTCACTGCCAGACTCACCAGCCCGGCAACGGTCAGCACCAGCGAAGCTCCGATGAACGGCCACTTCTTGCCAAGAAAGTCAATGTGTGTGTTCTTAAATAATTCCATGGAGCCAAAACGGCCGGCCCGTACTAATACTTAGTCCTGTAGACACCGGCCAGCCTTCCAAAGTTCCCGTTCTTCCGGACCTTGGCGGTTTTCCAACATACCAAAAATCCGGAGTCGATTCAAACCATTACGTCCAGGACAGTTCGAAACCCAGCCGCCACTGGGTTCCGTGCATCCAGAGCACCGAACCGCGACCGCAGGAAGCGGGTTCCGCTCCGCCACCTCAAATACTTAACGTTACTGCCTTCTTCTGCATTCCCAGTTCCCAGTCGAAAATCGTCCGGGAGACGAACACTGCCGTAAACACGTTCGCGAGCAGGCCGATCACCAGAGTGACCGCAAATCCCTTCACTGGTCCCGTACCGAAGAGAAACAGGATGGCACACGAGACCACCGTGGTTACGTGGGTGTCGATGATGGTCAGAAACGCCTTCTTGAACCCTGCATCCACTGCAGCGATCACGGCTTTTCCCGCGCGCAGCTCTTCGCGGATGCGCTCGAAAATCAGCACGTTCGAATCCACCGCCATACCGATGGTCAGGATCACGCCCGCAATTCCGGGAAGCGTCAAGACAGCGTCGAAATAGCTCAGCGCCGCGATCAGAATGAGTGCGTTCAGGATCAGCGCCAAGGTCGCGTTAATGCCGCTGCGCTTGTAGTAAAACAGCATGAACGCGACGACAACCGCGACGCCCGCGATGCCCGCAGTGGTCCCGTTCTTGATCGAATCCGCGCCCAGCGACGGTCCGACAGTGCGCTCTTCCAGCACCTCGATTCCCGCCGGCAGCGATCCCGCGCGCAGATTCAGCGCCAAGTCCTGGGCCTCTTCGCGTCCCGACAGCCCCTCGATAACGCCGTTATCCGAAATCTTTCCATGAATCACCGGCGCGCTCAAAACCATCTTGTCGAGCACGATCGCTAGCCGATCATTGATGTGCGCAGCCGTGAAGCGCTCGAACCGCTTGGCCGATTCCTGCGTGAGGACGAAGGTGGTCTCCCATCCCCCGGTCTGGCCGCTCTGCTGCGGACGCGCATCGCGGAGATCGCGGCCGGTGACTACGGGCGTGCGCGCCAGAATCCAAAACTCGGCTGGCCCGGCGCCGCGCGAAAGTCCCCGCACTACCTGCTCATCCAGTCCCAGAACGCCGCCCTTACTGGCGCGCGCCTCGGCATCGGATGCGAAAGGCCCGGTCTTCACTTCGCGCAATTCGAGAACGGCCTGCGTTTTCAGAAGCTGCTTTACACGAGCCGGATCATCGACTCCAGGAAGCTGCACCAGAATCTCGGCATCGCTGGCCGATCCGCCGCGCTGCTGCACGGTCGATTCGGAAAGCCCCAGCCCGTTGATTTTCTTGTCGATGGTCGCGATGCTCTGCGTCAGCGTATCCGCCCGCAATTTCAGCGCTTCAGTGGCCTGGATGGTCATCCGGTAGTCGGTGGAGTTGACCGGCGTCAGGATCCAGCCCACACCGAAGTTTTCCTGAATGATCTGGCGAAAGTTGCCTGCCTTGGTCGCGTCAATCCCCTTGATGTCGATCTGAATCTTATCGCCATCCGTCAACGTCTGCGGATCGTTTCGGACCATCTCGACATATTGAATCCCGGCCTTGGGCAGCTCTTCTTTGAGCTTCTGAATCATCTGGTCCGCCGTCGCCTTGAAGGCGTCCTGCAACTGGACTTGCAGCATCAACTGGCTACCGCCCTTGAGATCCAGGCCGAGCCGGATATTTTTCCGCCAGTTCTCCGCCAGATCGGCCTTCGACGTCGGCAGTCCGATAATGCCGTAAACGCAAATCAGGATGATGACCACGATGGAAATGGCCCGGAATCTTAGGTTGCTTGTCATGAGCTACTTCTTTTCCTCTACGATTTTGTCTTGCGTCACCAGGCTCTGCACGGCGCTGCGGGCAATCTGTAATTTTACATTGTCCGGCTTGACGCGCAGGATCATGGTGTCGCCGGTGATGCTGACGATGGTCCCGACGATCCCTCCGCTGGTCAGCACTTCGTTGCCGCTCTGTAGGCTCGAGAGCATCTGTGCTTGCGTCTTCTTCTGGCGCTGCATCGGCCGGAACACCAGAAAATAAAAGATGGCGACAATGAAAACCAATGGCAGAAAGCTCACCAACGGATTGGAGGGCGCCGGCGTCTGCTGCTGTAGTAGGATCGCGAACATCTGGGGATTACGACCTGGGTTTCTTAATGTGCTGGTCTTCTTGTACGTCCAGAGACACAGCCTCTAGGAGTTCAGGAAACTTCCCAAGTAATATAGCCTGCCTGATCTCCCGCATGATGTCAAGGTACCGCTGCAGGTTGTGGAGCGTCGCCAGTGTGGAAAACGTGATCTCCCCAGCCAAGAACAGATGGCGAAGATAGGCCCGCGAGAAGTTTCGACAGGTATAGCACGGGCAGGACGCATCCACCGGCCGCGGATCTTCCTTATACTGCGTTTGTTTGATGACCACCCGGCCGTCCGACGTAAACAGGTATCCGTTACGCGCGTTACGCGACGGCAGGACGCAATCCATCATGTCGATTCCGCGAGCCACATATTGCGGGAGTTCGTCCGGCATCCCCACGCCCATCACATAGCGAGGCCGATCTTTGGGAAGGAGCTCGGCCGCAGTTTCCACCATTTCGAGACTCAATGCGCGAGGCTCACCCACCGACAGCCCGCCGATTGCGTAGCCGTCGGCATCCAGGTCAATCAGCTTCTCGGCACAATGGCGGCGTAGATCGGCATACATCGATCCTTGCACGATCGGAAAACATGCGTTCTCGGTGCGTTGCTTCCGGAAATGCGCGTACGCCTGCCTCGCCCAGCGGATGGTCCGTTCCGTCGACACCCGAGCCGCTTCATGACTGGCCGGATATTCCAGGCACTCATCCAGCACCATCATGATGTCGCTGCCCAATGCCATCTGGACGTCGATGGTCGATTCCGGCGTGAACATATGCGCGTCGCCATTCAGATGCGAGCGAAACAGCACGCCTTCTTCGGTAATCTTCCGCAGACTGTTCAGACTGAAAACCTGGAATCCTCCGGAATCAGTGAGGATGGCCCGCGGCCAGTTCATGAACTGGTGGAGTCCGCCAAGCTTCTGTATCGTCTCGTGTCCGGGCCGCAGAAAGAGGTGATATGTATTCCCGAGAATGATCCTCGCATCCAGATCGTTCACCAGATCGCGCGGAAGAATCCCCTTGACGGTTGCCTGCGTCCCGACGGGCATAAACACCGGTGTCTCCACGTCGCCATGCGGGGTGTGAAGAATCCCGGCGCGAGCTCCCGTGGTCGGACAGACGGCCTGAATTTCGAATCGGAGCACAGATTTATTGTAGAGGCTGGTAGAATCGAGTCGTGAAGATCGAACTCGATCTGCCGCCCAAGCTGGTGAAGGGTCTTCGCCAAAAAAGTAGTGCGCGGGGCCTGTCGCTCGACGCGTACGCGGCCGAAGTGCTTGCGGAGGACAATCTCACACCGGATCAGCGCCGCACCATTGATGCGCGACTGGCCGAAGGGCTAAACGACCTGAAGAGTGGCCGCTGCTACGGCCCATTTTCGACTCAGGCAGATTTGATGGCGTGCCTGAAAAGTAAACCCCGGAAAAGGACACGCAGCCGCTCCTCCGCATGAAGACCGTTCCTTCGGAGCGGTTCCGGCGCAGCTTTGCAGCCGCACCGCTGTCTGTGCAGAAGGCATGCGACAAACAACTTGAGCTCCTGATCCAAAATCCGCGGCATCCTTCGCTACGCGCGAAGAAGTACGACGAGTCGCGGGACATCTGGCAGGCCAGAGTGAACCGAGATTGGCGATTTTACTTTGCGATTGAAGACGACACTTATTACCTCATCGATGTGATGAGTCATCCGAAATGAAATACATCCTCGCAACCATTGTTGCGCGCAACCCAGGCACCTGATTTATTCGCGTTCATTCACGTGCATTTCCGGCCAATAAGCGGTTACTGGATCATCCGCCGCCGCAAAATCGCCGGGACGTCCAGATCATCGAATGGAGGCTTATCCGGCCCATTCGCCGACGCAGCAACCGCGATCGGAGGCTCCTCATACGCCAGTTCCGGCTGCCCAGGTTCAGGCTCGACGAATTGTTCCGGCTCGACCGTTTCCGCGTGCGGAACATATTGTGCCGCGGCCGGCTCCGCACCGCGCGACGCTCTGCGCTCGATCGCTGGAAGATTCTCGCGCAGGAATCCGGTGGCGATTACCGTGATCTTCACTTCATCGCCCATGGCTTCGTTCATGACCACGCCGAAATTGATCTGCACGTCTTCGTTCTGCGCCGCTTCACGAATCAGCGAACAGGCTGAGTTGACTTCGTGCAATCCAAGCCGGCTCGATCCGGTGATGTTGATCAGGACGCCGCGCGCGCCGCGCACGCCGCCCGCTTCCATTAAAGGGCAGCTGATCGCCTTTTCCGCCGCGATCACCGCGGCATTTTCGCCGCTGGCCGATGCCGTCCCCATCATGGCGTAGCCCATGCCCAGCATGATGGTGCGGATATCTGAAAAATCGCGATTGATCAACCCTGGTGTCGTGATGATATCCGCGATCCCCTGTACTGCCTGCCGCAATACATCATCGGCAATCCGGAAGGATTCGAAAAAGCTGGTGCCCTTCGGAACCAAGTCCAGCAATTGATCGTTGGGAATCGTGATCACCGTATCGACCACGCTCGCCAGTTCCGCGAGGCCCTGCTCGGCCTGCTTACGCCGCTTGGGACCCTCGAACCCGAAGGGCTTGGTCACGACGGCCACCGTCAGCGCTCCCAATTCTTTTGCCAGAGACGCGACCACCGGTGCCGCACCCGTTCCCGTGCCGCCGCCTAGCCCCGCCGTCACGAACACCATGTCCGCGCCTTCCAATAGATCGATGATTTTTTCGGTGTCTTCGAGCGCGGCTTGCCTGCCGACCGACGGATCCGATCCCGCCCCCAGCCCGTTCGTCACCTTCGACCCGATTGCCAACTGATTGGGAACGGGAGACGCCGAGAGCGCCTGGACATCCGTGTTGAGCACGCAGAACTCGACGCCGCTCAAGCCTTCATTCAGCATGCGCGCCACCGCGTTCGATCCGCCACCGCCGACGCCAAAGACGCGAATCTTGGTCTTGGGCGCGATGTCATCTTCAATCACGAACTTCAACGCATTGAGTGCCATGTTTCGCTCCTCACTATTTAGCGACCCAACCCATCAGGCCGGGAAGCCGCCTTTTAGGCGGTTGATGCAGCTTCAACTTCGCCGAATACAATGCCAAGCCCGCGGCCGTGGTCCACACAGGACTGTTCAGTTCCTCGGGCCAATCGCCGAAACCTTTCGCCAGACCGTTGCCTGCCTGGCAATTCAACACACGCTCGGCCATGTCGCACATGCCGTTCAAAAATGCCCCACCGCCCGTCAGCACGATCCCTTCCAGCAGACTTCGCTCCATGCCGGCGCGCTGCAACTCCGCGCGGATGTGCAGGAACAACTCCTCCGCGCGCGCTTCGAGAATCTCGTTCAGATCGCTGCGGCGCGCCTCGCGTGGCGGACGGCCCTCCGGCGACGGAACCTCGATCAGGCTCGAATCCGCCGTCAGTCCCAGAAGCGCGCAGCCGTACTGCTGCTTCAGGCACTCGGCGTCTTCATACGTCACTTTGAAAATCGCGGCGACGTCGCGTGTCAGATGATCGGCCCACACCGGAATGCTCGACGCCAGCAGCATCGCGTCGCCGTCGTACACCACCAGGTCGGTGGAATGCATCCCCATGTCGAGCACTGCCACGCCGCGTGCGCGCTCTTCCGGATACAGACACGCGTATGCGGCCGCCATTGGCTCGAACACCGTTTCCTCCACCGCGAGCCCCGCCAGGTGGGTCGCTGCGACCACCGCCTGATGTTCCTGCAGCGACGCGCTGATCACGTGAACGTTCGCCTCGAGCCGCGAGCAGACGCCTTTATGCGGCTTGCGATATCCTGCGCGTCCGTCCAGTGTGAAATCCTGCGGCAGGACATGCAATAGCATGCGATCGCGTTCCAGCCGCACATCCGCGGCGAGCTTTACCGCATACGCCATGTCCTCTGAGTCCACTTCACGCGGCCGCCCGAACTCGTACACGCCGCGGCTCTGCGCGCCGCAAATTCCCGTGCCGCCCACCCCGACCGTGACGCTCTCCACCGGAAGATGCGCGCCACGTTCGGCATCCACCACGGCCGCGTGAATCGAATCGGCCAGCGCGTCCTGATCGGAAACGCGGCCTTTCGCCCACCCAGCGGATTGCGCCAGTCCGTGCGACAGGTAGCGGATATGATCGCCATCCAGCACGCAGATCACGCAGCGCGTGCGGGAGCTTCCCGCATCCACGCCCACCGCGAGCTGGGTCTTCGATGGCATCTATTCCACCACCGTAATTCTGTCTTCCAGCCTCAGGTCGAGCGTCGTCGCGCCCGGCAGCCGCCGCCTGATTTCCGGAAAATTCCGCAGAAAATTCTGATAGCGCAGGCCGAAGTCGTGATCGCCCAGCAGCAGCGTCACCATCCTCCCATCGAAGGGTTGCGTGACTTTCAGATCGTCCGGATCGGTCACGTCGATCTGTGAGATTTTCGACGCGTCATCGCCCAGGTCCTTGGTCAAACGCAGCATGCGATGCACGCGGTCGCGGCGCTGCGTCGGCGGATCCGAAGAGCGAACTCCCGCCAGCACCGGCAGCTTAAACCGATCCGTCGCCGGCGGAAGAATCACGCCGTCTTCATCGATCAACCCGAATCGCGAGCTCGAAAGCGAAATAAACGCGACCGGTGTTCGTTCCGAAACCTTTACCACGACGCGGTTCGGCCACAGCCGCACAATGGACGCGTCCTTCACCCAATCCACCGCGCGCAGAGTCGATCGCCGGTCGCTCATCGGCAGAAGATACACGCTGCGTCCCGAATCCTGGCTGAATACGGCCTCGATCTGCCGCTGCGTGGCGTGCACAGCGCCCGAAATCTCGAGCGTCTCGCGGTCGCCTTCCGGACCGTTCAGCGCGAAGCGCGAATCGCGGGTCAGATATTGCTCCAGCGTATGGATCGCATACAGCGAAATCAACCCGACCACCACCACCGCACACACGGCGACCGCGATCCGCCACGTCGGCACCTCGCGCTTCGGTTGTGAAGCCGCGCGCACACGAGGCTTGGCCACGGGCCGCGGATCGTCTTCCATCCCCGGCAGCACTCCCGCCCCTTCGTAGTTCTTTCGTCCCATTCCTAATCGCGTTTATTCGGGTCCATTCGCGGCCAACTTCTTCAGGATCGTCTCCGCGGCTTGATACACGTTCCCCGCGCCCAGCGTCACGATCGCGTCTCCTGGGCCCGCGTCCTTCACCACCGACTCAATCCCCGCCTGCATCGTCCCCACATAGTGCGCCGAGCGATGGCCGAAAGCTGTAATCCGCTCCACCAGCGCCTCCGCCGTGACGCCCTCGATGGGAGCTTCCGACGCCGCGTAAATATCCATCACGTGCACCGAATCCGCCTGATGAAACGCGCGCGCGAAATCGTCCATCAGCGCATCCGTCCGCGTATAGCGATGCGGCTGAAACAGAACGTGAACGTGTTGGAAACGGCACGCCCGCGCCGCCGCCAGCGTCGCGCGAATCTCGGTCGGATGATGCCCGTAATCGTCGATCACGGTGACGCCGCGCTCCACGCCGCGCACTTGAAATCGCCGGTCGACGCCGCTGAAGCCGGCCAGCGCCTCGCGAATCACATCAACCGGTATTTCCAGTTCGAGGGCGACGGCGACCGCCGCCGCTGCGTTCAGCACATTGTGCGCCCCCGGCACGTGCAGCCGGAAGCATCCCAAATCCCGTTCGCGGAACTCCAGATGAAACTCGCTCGCCATGTGCCCCGCCGAGCAGTGCGTCACCCGCAGATCCGCCTGCGCGCTGGTTCCATAAGTAAGGATGCGGCGATTGACCGCAGGCAGAATCTGCTGGACGTTTTCATCGTCCATGCACAGCACCGCCAATCCGTAGAACGGAACCTTGCCGACGAACTCGGCAAACGCGCGCCGGATTTCTTCGATCCCCGAATAGTGATCCAGATGCTCGCGATCCACATTGGTAACGACGGCAATGATGGGCGCTAGTTTCAAAAACGACCCGTCGCTTTCATCCGATTCGACCACCAGATAATCCGTCTTCCCCAGCCGCGCGTTCGCGCCGCCCAGGGTTCCCACGCGTCCGCCCACCACCACCGTCGGATCCAGCCCCGCGTGACTCAGCACTGCCGCGACCATCGACGTCGTCGTCGTTTTCCCGTGGCTGCCCGCCACCGCGATGCCGAATTTCTGCCGCATCAGTTCGGCCAGTAGCTCACCGCGCGCGATCACCGGAATCGCTAGTCGACGCGCTTCCGTCACTTCGGGATTGTCCGGGCGCACGGCCGAGCTGACCACTACGGCTCTGGCGCTTTCGACATTCTCCGCGGCGTGCCCTTCGAAAATCGTCGCACCGCGCGCAGCCAGCCGCTCCGTGGCGGGCGACGATTTGAGATCCGATCCGGACACGCGATAGCCCAGTTCCAGCAGAACTTCGGCCAGGCCGCTCATGCCGATGCCGCCAATGCCGACGAAGTGCACGTGCTGGGGCTTAAAAAACATTTCAATATTGTATTGTTTCGGCTTTCGACCCGCCTGTCAACGGATAAATGACTCCAGGATGTCCGCGGCCCGCCCCGCCGCTCCCGGCCGTGCGAACGCCCGCGCCGCTTCGCCCATTCGTTCGAGCATTCCAGGCTCGCTCGCCAGCCGAACCACTTCCGAAACCAGCCGCTCTCCGGTCAACTCCGCGTCCAGCACTAATCGCGCCGCTCCCGCCTTCTCGAACGTCTCCGCGTTGCGCAACTGATGCTGATCGCTGGCCGTCGGCAACGGCACCAGAATGGACGGCTTTCCTGCCGCGGCTAACTCGCTCACCGCGCCCATCCCCGCGCGGCTCACCACCAAGTCCGCCTGAGCGAACGCCACGGGCATGTCGTTCAGGAATGCCGTGATCTCTCCCTGAACGCCCGAGGCCCGGAACCGCGGACCGATCTCTTCGAACGCCCCCGCCCCGGTCTGATGGATCAGCCGGATGGTTCCCTGCTTCCACAGCGGCCAGCTCTGTTCCACCGCGCGATTCAGCGTCCGCGATCCCTGGCTGCCCCCCGTGATCAGAACCGTCAGCACGGGTCCCGGCGTCCTGGCGGGAATCGCGAAAAATTCTTCGCGCACTGGCATTCCCGTGACTTCGGTGCGACCTTCCGGAAACCATTTCGCCGTCTCCGGAAAACTCACCAACGCCCGCGACACAAACCGAGCCAGATGACGATGCGTGAATCCCGGCACCGCGTTGGGTTCCATCACCACCACCGGCAGCCGCTTCCACAACGCGGCGAGAAGCACGGGTCCGGCGACATAGCCACCCGTCGAAAACACCGCGGCCGGTCTGGGAAGATCCAGCATTCGAGCCGCTTGCCATATGCTCAGCGGAAGTTCTGCCAGCGTCGCAAGCGTCCGCCGCAACCCCACTCTCTTCAATCCGCCGATCTCGATCCACTCGATGGGAAAATTTTCCGCTGGTACGAGCTTCGCTTCCATGCCGCGCTGCGTTCCGATGAAGCGCACGCTGTGACCGCGCGCGCGCAATTCCCGCGCCACCGCCAGGGCAGGAATCACGTGGCCCCCGGTTCCTCCGCCGGCCATGACGAAAGTTCCGCTCATCCTTCATGTTCACTGACACTCAACAACATCCCCAGACACAGCAGCGTGCTCAACAGCGAGCTCCCGCCGAAACTGATCATGGGCAGCGGAAATCCCTTGGTCGGCGCCAGGTCGAGGACGACCGACATGTTGATCAGCGCCTGCACCACGATCGAAATCGTCACGCCCAGCGCCAGATATTTTCCGAAATCGTCGCGTGCCCGGACGAACAGCCGCGCGCCGCGCCACAGGATCACCAGGAATCCTCCCAGCACGGCCATCGAGCCCCACAACCCCAGTTCCTCGCCGACCGTCGCGTAAATGAAATCGGTATGCGCATCCGGCAGGAACATCAGTTTCTGCTTGCCCTGCATTAACCCGACACCCAGCACGCCGCCAGTCCCCACCGCGATTTTGGATTGCCTCGGTTGGTAGGCCGCATCTTTTACCGCGGTCGACCGCTCCACGTAGCCCTTCAGCCACCCATGCGTATCGACCAGACCGATGATCTTGTACTCCGGATCGACAAATGAAATAAAACGTCCCAGACGGTAGCCGCGGGAAACTACGGCGATCACCACCAGCAGTGCCGCCATCAGTCCCACGCGCAGCATGTAGCGCCGGTCCAGCCCCGCGATCCAGAACACGATCACCGCCGTGATCACCGGAACCAGCGCCGTCCCCAGATCCGCGACCACCACCAGCACCGCCAGCATCGCGACCGCCAGCAAAGCCTGCCGCAACGTGCGTCGGTCGTTAATCGCCTGCGAACGCCGTGAAACAAAATACGCCAGGAACAGGATCAGCGCGGGTTTCGCGAACTCCGAAGGTTGCAACGACCCGAACCCTTTCACCTGAAACCAGCGATGCGCCCGTGGATCGGCGAAATACACGACAACCAAAGCCCCCAGCACGATTCCCAGTCCCGAAAACGCCCACGCCGGCGTGTTCAGCATCCGGTAGTCGCGCCGTTTGAAATACATCAGCACCAGGAACGACCCGATGGCCCACAACAATTGGCGCATCACGAAGTGATACGGCTCCACGTGATAGCGCAGTTCCGCCACCGCGCTCGAGGCGCTGTATAGCATCACCAGCCCGAAGCCGACCATGGCCAGGATCGTCAGAAAAAGAATCCAGTCGGTTTTCAGCCGCGCCATACCAGCTCCTGAACTAACCGCTTGAATTCGCGTCCCCGATGTTCGTAATTTTCAAACTGATCGAAACTCGCGCAGGCCGGCGCCAGCAGCACCGTGTCGCCCTGAGTTGCCCGAGCGCTCGCTTCCTGGATCGCCGCAGCTATCGTCCCGCAGCGGATCAGCGGCACCGCTCCACGCAACTGAGTCTCGATTTTCTCCGCCGCCGATCCAATCAGCAGCACCGAGTGAGCTTTCTCCTTCAGCGGACCGGCGAGCACCGTGTAGTCGCTGTTCTTGTCCTTGCCTCCCAGGATGACCCACAACCCGCCCTCAAATGCGTTGATCGCTTTCAAGGTCGCGTCCACGTTAGTCGCTTTGGAATCGTTGTACCAGGCGACTCCCCCCATCTCACGCACGAATTCCAGCCGATGCTCGACTCCGGGAAATGTCATAACGGCCGCGCGAATCTGATCGTGCGACGCTCCCGCCAACCGTGCGATCGCCGCAGCGGCCATAGTGTTTTCCAGATTGTGGACGCCTCGCATCGGAACCTCGCTCGCGCTCATTACAGGCTGTCCGTCTAAAATGATCTGCCCGCGGTCGAGAAACGCCCCTGGCGCGACGGTCTGCGTCGAACTAAACCACACCGGCTTACCCGCGCCGCGGCCTGCAAAGTCTCGGCACGTGGCATCATCGGCGTTCAGCACGCAAAAATCGCTCTCGTGCTGATTCACGAATAGCCGCGCTTTCGCCGCGGCGTAATTTTCGAAGGTGTAGTGCCGGTCCAGATGATCCGGCGTGACGTTCAGACACGCCCCGATGTGCGCGCGAAACGTCTCCGTCGTTTCCAATTGAAAACTCGATAGCTCCAGCACGTTCCACTGCCCCGCCCGCGACGTCGCGACCATGGACGCCGGCGGTCTCCCGATGTTCCCGCCCACCTGCGCCGCGATTCCGCTTGATTGCAAAATGTGCCCTGTCAACGCCGTCGTCGTGGTCTTTCCATTCGCCCCCGTGATCCCAATCACCGACCCCTGCAAAAACCAACTCGCAAGTTCCAAATCGCCGATTACGTGAAAGCCCCTCAGCACCGGCAAGTCCGCCGGCACGCCTGGCGACAGGACCACCAAATCCGCTCCTCGAAAAGCCTCCGCCGCTTGCGGCTCGATCTTCACAGGCCCGCCGTTGTCGAGACTTAGTTTTTCATCCACTGCCCGAACCCGCGCACCCTTCGCCAGTAACAACTCGACTGCGGCGACTCCGCTGCGCGCCATCCCCACCACCACCACGCTTGCCCCTTCGATCTTCATCTCAGTTTCAACGTCGTCAGCGCGAACAGCGCCATAATCAGCCCGGCGATCCAAAACCGCGTAATGATTTTCGATTCCTGCCACCCCAGCGCCTCGAAATGATGGTGCAGCGGAGCCATCTTGAAGATCCGCTTTCCACGTAGCTTGAAGCTCCCCACTTGCAGAATCACCGAGATTGCCTCGATCACGTACACTCCGCCGATGAACAGCAGCAGGACTTCCTGCTTCAGCAGCAATGCGACCGTTCCCAACCCGCCGCCCAACGCCAGCGATCCAACGTCGCCCATGAAGATTTCCGCCGGATGCGCGTTGTACCAAAGAAAGCCCAGCGAGGCCCCCGTCATCGCCGCGCAGAAAATGGTCAACTCCGTGGCGCCCGGCGTTCGCGAAAGCTCCAGATACTTGGCGAACTCCGCATGACCGGTCACGTATGAAAGCATAGTCATGGCTCCCGCCGCGATAATCATCAGCCCGATCGCCAGTCCGTCCAGCCCGTCCGTCAGGTTCACCGCATTCGACGATCCAACCAACACCAGAATCAGAAATCCGTAGAAGAACACGAACGCCAGCGGGTACGTGAGCGGGCTCTTCAGCCACGCGTGCACCAGCAGATCCGGCTTGAAATTCTTGATGAAAGGCAGGTTCATGCTGGTCGAATACAGCCCGCGCGCGTTCATCCCCAGCAGCACCACGCCGATCAGCATCGCCGCGATGATCTGCATCGCCAGCTTCTGCCTGGCGGTCAGACCCAGGTTCCGTTTGCGCGTCACTTTGGTGTAGTCGTCCCAGAACCCGATCGCCCCGAAACTCACCAGGCCTAACAGCGCCACCCATACAGCCGGCGTGCCTAGGTTCGCCCACAACAGTGTTGGCACCACGATCGACACGCAGATCAGCAACCCGCCCATGGTCGGTGTCCCGGCTTTTTTTTGATGCGATTTCGGACCGTCTTCGCGAATATGTTGCCCGATCTGGAATCGCCGCAGCCGCGCGATCAGCCACGGTCCCAGCGCGATCGACAGCAGCAGCGCGGTCAGGCTCGCCATTCCCGTGCGGAAGGTCGCATACTGAAACACGCGGAACGGCGAGTAGAGATGGAAAAGCTTTTCGTAAAACAGCCAGTACAGCATGCGTCACTGGCCCCCGTCTTTTTCGGAGGGGATGCCGGATTCGGCGAGAAATTCGTCGAGCGCGCGCTCAACTTGAACTCCTCGCGAGCCTTTAAACAGGATTGCGTCGCCTGGTTGGGCGAGCTTGCGAACCAAACGTCCCGCTTCCGCAGGGTCCTCGTAAAAAAACGCGGCGCCGGCCCGAAGGCCTGCACGCGTGGCTGCGTCCAGCGTGCAACAGGCCGCGCCGCGTATTCCAACGAGCACATCAATCCCCTGCTCCGCCGCATATTGACCGATATCGCGATGCAGAGGCTCAGCCCAGCGGCCGAGTTCGAGCATCTCCCCCAGAACCGCGATCCGTCTTCGCGCCGGCGTGTCTCTCAGGACATCCAGCATGACGCGGACTGCGTCTGGATTGGAGTTGTAGCAATCGTTATACACCAAAACACCACGGTGATGGAAGTGCTCCCCGCGCATTTTTCCGGGGTGAAGTTTCCCTACCGCTTCTTGTAACCGTTTCGGATCGATCCCATACAGACCTGCCACGGCGATTCCTGCCAAAATGTTCGAGACAGCATGCCGTCCGATCAACGCCGACGCGAATTTCGTCGACCCGACCCGGAACCGCACGCCGTCCATCGAGTACTCGACATCTTCCGCTCGAACATCCGCTTTTTCCGACTGCCCGAAGAATACGGTGCGTCCGGAATGTGTGAATGTCGCGACCCGCGGATCGTCCGCGTTCAGCACCGCCGTTCCCGACGCCGGCAGCGCTTCAATCAATTCACGCTTCGCCGCGGCGATGCCATCGATCGACTCGAAAAATTCGATATGCGCGTAGCCCACGTTGGTCACGACCCCGACATTCGGCCTCGCGATCGCTGCCAGCTCCCGGATCTCGCCCGAATGATTCATCCCGATCTCGATCACGCCCACCCTGGCCGTCTGGTCCAGTCGCAAAATCGACAACGGCACTCCGACGTGATTGTTTAGGTTGCCCTCGCTCTTGGTCGTCGGAATACCAGTCCCCAGCATGCTCGCGATCACGTCCTTCGTCGTCGTTTTCCCCGCGCTTCCAGTCACCGCCACAACATCGCCGGTCCAGGCTTCACGCGCGCGCCGGGCCACGGTCTGTAGCCCTTGGAGCGAATCCGCGACGCGCAATACAGCGCCCGGTCCTTCAATCGCGCGATCCGCCACAACCCCGACCGCACCCTTCTCGAAAACCTCGGCGACATACGCATGCCCATCGTGATTCGGCCCCCTTAGCGCAAAGAATAAATCCCCTCGCTGAACCGTCCTCGAATCGACGCTCCACCCGGTCACCATCACATCCGCCTCACCATCAACGCCCAGCATCTGCGCCACGCGCCGCAGCGCGATTTTCATTCTGACTCCACGTTTTTTGTGTCCGTCCCGGACTGACTCCGCGTTGTTTGCGTCCGTTCCGGACTGACTCCTGACTCCTTATATCCCAGAGAGTGCAAAACCTCACGCGCCGTTTCCCGATCGTCGAAATCGATGGTCCGATCCTTCAATACCTGGTACGTCTCATGCCCTTTGCCCGCGATCAGCACTACATCTCCCGCTTGCGCCTGGTGAATCGCGAGCCGGATCGCTTTTGCCCTATCCGGCTCCGCGACATGCGGCGTGTCGAAGCGCCGCAACCCAACCAAGGCATCGTTGATAATGTCGAGCGGATCCTCGGATCGCGGATTGTCCGAAGTCAGCACCACGTAATCGCTCAGTTCCGCCGCGGCCATCCCCATTAGCGGACGCTTGGAGCGATCGCGATCGCCGCCGCATCCGAACAACGTGATCACGCGCCCTTTAGTCAATTCGCGCGCCACCTGGATCACGTTCCGCAGCGCGTCATCGGTGTGCGCATAATCCACCACCACCAGGAACGGCTGCCCCGCATCGACTCTTTCGAACCTTCCAGGAACCGCCTTCAAGGCCGCGATTCCTCGCGCGATCGCCGCTAAATCGAGGCCGTACGAAATCCCCGCGCCCGCTGCCGCCAGAATGTTCATCACATTGATGCGACCGTTCAGCGCCGATTCCACCACCTTCCGCGAGCCTGCATACACCAGCTCGAAGCGCAGTCCGCCGAATCCCGTAGCGATGTTCTCCGCCCGCAGATCCCCGCCATCGATCCCGTACCAGATCGTGCGTCCGGATCCTGTCATCGTGCCGCTTGCTGGATCGTCTGCATTCAGCACCGCCCACTTCGGCGACGCGAACAGCAGCCGCTTGGCCGCCGCATACTCGTCCATGGTCTGGTGAAAATCGAGATGATCGCGAGTGAGGTTCGTGAATACTGCGGTGTGAAACGAAATACCGAAGACCCTTCCTAACGCGAGGGCGTGTGACGAAACTTCCATTATAAGTTGTTGGCCGCCGCGCCGCTCCAACTCCGCCGCGAACCGCAGCACGTCCAGCGACTCCGGCGTCGTATTTGCGGCATGCAACGCCTCTCCCGCCAGCCGGTACTCGATGGTCCCGATCAGCCCCGTCACAAATCCCGCTTCCCGCAAAATCGCGTCGATCAGGTACGATGTGGTCGTCTTTCCGTTGGTCCCCGTGATCCCCGTGAACAGCACCCGGTCGTCCGGACGTTGATAGAAATTCCGGGCCGCCATCGCCAGAGCCTTCCGTCCATGCTCCACTTCGATCCACGTACCGGAGAAGTCGCTGGGCCGGGGAAACTCGCTTACCACCGCGGCCGCACCCTTCCCCATAGCCTCTTGAGCGAACCGTCGCCCGTCCACGCGCGAACCTGCAAAAGCGAAAAACAAGAAATCTTTTCCCACCCGGCGCGAATCGTATTCGAGCCCGGCTATGTCTCGGACGGCCAGTTCGGACGACAGCCCGCCACGAAGCGTGACGCCGTCCAGCACCTGGCGTAAAATCATTTTGCGAATTGAACCCGGACCCGCATCCCAGGCGGAAGACTCGCCCCCGCCGGAGGACTCTGATCTCGCACCAGACCAGTCTGCGCCGCCCCCAGCGTTTCCACCTGTAATCCCCGCACCGACGCCTCCTCTAGAACCGCGCTCAGCGTCATTCCCACAAAATTGGGAGCCTTCGGCCCCGTCACCGCGGCATTTAAAAAGAGCCGCCGGCTCACGTCGGACACATCGGAGGTTGTGTCGGCCGGAACCGGCGGCATTGGAGTGACGGAGGATACAGCTTGTGGACCATGTGGGGGGGCATCGCCCAGCCCCGCAATGGCTAAATCGTCCCGATCGACCGGCTCCGCCACCACCGCGCGAAACATGTCGTCCGGCAAATCCTTGGGAACATCCAGCATCCGCAGCGCCGACGTCGCGATCTCCCGGAATACCGGCGCCGCCACCGGCCCGCCGTATCCTGCACTTCCGCCCGACGTCCCGTTCAGCGTCACCGCGATCACGATCTGCGGATTCGCCACCGGCGCGAATCCCACAAAACTCGCATTGTAGTGATGCGTGTAAACGTGCGCCTTCAAATCGTAGATTTGCGCCGAACCCGTCTTTCCTCCCGACGTGTACCCTTTCAGGTTCGCCAGGCCCTTGCCCGTGCCGCGCAAAACGACGCCTTCCATCATCTGACGCATCTGGATCGCGGTCTCCGGCGCGACCACCTTCGAGGGTTTCTCCGTCGCGAATCGCTCCATCGTCTCGCCCGGCTTCTGCCGCGCCAGCACAATCTGCGGCTTCACGCGCAAACCGCCGTTCGCGATCACTGCGCCCGCTACCGCCAGTTGGAGCGACGTCGCACTGACTTCGTGGCCCATCGCCACTGACCCGATCGAACTCGGCGTCCAATCCTCCACGCGCCGGACCAGACCCGCCGATTCTCCCGGTAGCTCCACTCCCGTCTTTCTGCCAAACCCGAAATTCCGAACATACCGGTACATCCCGCTGTCGCCGACTTTCAGTCCGATCTGGATCGCTCCGATGTTGCTCGACTTTTCGAGCACTTGCGCCATGCTCAGCGCCGCATACCGGTTGTGATCGTGAATCACCCGTCCAAACAGATTGATCGAACCGTTTCCACAATTGATCATGGTGTCCGGTCTGATTCTGGTGGTCTCCAGCGCCGCCGAAAGCGTGATCGTTTTGAATACGCTTCCCGGCTCGAACGGAGTCGCGATCGCCAGGTTACTGCGCGCGCCTTCCGCTTCATTCGCCGTGGGCACCTCGTTCGGATCGAACGTCGGATAATTCGCCATCGCCAAAATCTCGCCCGTATACGGATTCATCGCGACAATCGACCCGGTCTTCGCTCCCGTCCGCTCCATCGCCCGTGCCAGAGCTTTCTCCGCGTCGTATTGCAAGTTCGAATCGATGGTCAGCGTGATGTGCGCGCCCGGCTCCGGACTGCGCGCCACCACTTGGTCGTAAGGATTCTGCTTGACGTCCGTGAATATGTGCGCCAGCCCCGGCTGTCCCGCCAGATCGTCGTCGAAGCTCGCTTCGATTCCCGCCGTGCCATGTTCCAGCGTGTCTTCCGTGCTCGCCATCCCCATCGACCCCACCACGTGCGCGGCCAGTTGGTGATGCGGATAGAAACGCCGGACCTCTGGGCGAAATTCCACCCAGGAAAGCTTTAAGCTGCGCAGCCGGTCCGCTTCGGCTGAAAGAATCTTTCGCTTGATCCACAGGAATCCGCTGCCGCGAAATTTCGCGCTCTCAATCCGCTGCTGCAGCTTGTTGCGATCCAGTTCCAGAATGCGCGAGAGCAGTTCCGCCACCATGGCCGGATCGGGAATTCTCTGGGGATTGATGCACACCGATTCCGCCGGGATACTCTTCGCCAACGGCTGACCGGTCCTATCAAAAATGGTCCCGCGCATCGCCGGGATTTCTTTGGTCCGCTGCTGTTGCTGTTGCGCCAGCCGCGTCAGCTCGTCGTGATGAATCACCTGCAACGACACCAGCCGTGCCGAGATCACGCCCGCCCATCCGAGCAGGATCCACAGCAGCAAGTGTAATCGTCGCGTCGGTTGAGTCTCCGGCATGCGCAAGCTTTTCTTACTTCTGGTTCAACGCCAGCGATCCGCCCTTGTCCAGATAGACCACTTTCTGCGCCGGTGGATCGATGAATTGTTGCTCTTTCGCGAGCTCTTCCATGCGCGCCGGCGATACCAGTTGCGCTTCCTCCAGCTCCAGCGACGCCTGTTCGGTCACGAGCCTTTGCGATTCCTGCCGCAGCGACTGAATCTGGTACCCCGCCAGCAAACTGTACGCCCCCGGCAGCAGCACCCCCACCAGCAGGATCACCGCCGCCACCACCGAGCCAATCAGTTTCCAGCACGTCCCGCGCGCCTGCGGATCGGCCTCCCGCACCACTCCCGTGTTGTCAATTCGTTTGACAAAAAAGTAAATATCTTCGTTCGCAAAACTGCGCACGCGTGTGGACCCGTCCACCACGCGCTCCGGCTCGCTGTTCTCCACCCGGTCGAACAGCCGGCTATACATATTCGCTAGAGTTGCCATGTTACTTTCCCCTGAAGATCATTCCGGTAAACTGCACAATCCCGTGGGGCCGGCAGTCGTGCCGGCGAGCCGGCTTTCAAGCCGGCTTGAGCCTTTTCGGTCCAACATCACCATCCCACTCCGCTCACAAAACCTCTACCGCCCGTAGCTTCGCGCTCCTCGACGGAGCATTCCCCGCGACCTCCTCATCCGAAGGCCGCACCACATGCCGCGTCAGAATCCTGACGCGTTCCGCTCGCTCCAACTCCTGGAAGGCCCGCTTCACCCGCCGGTCTTCCAGCGACATGAACGTGATGATCACCACCCTCCCGCCCGGCTTGACCAACTCGGGCACTGCCCCAAGCAGCGCATCTAACTCGTCTTCTTCGCGGTTCACTGCAATCCGCAACGCCATAAAGGTTTGTGTTGCCGGATGTAGTTTTCCCGTGCGGGGCACAGCCTCTTCGATCACCTTGGCCAAGTGACCGGTTGTGCGGATGGGCCGTGCCCGCACGATTGCTCTGGCTATCTTCCTGCTCCTCCTTTCCTCGCCCAATTTGTAGATCAAATCGGCGAGATTCTTTTCCGATTCGTAGTTGACGATCTCGGCCGCCGTAGTCGCTTCGCTGCGGTCCATCCGCATATCCAGCGGCCCGTCGGCCATCAGCGAGAACCCCCTCTCGCCTTCCGTCAACTGATAACGCGAGACCCCTAAATCGGCTAGCAATCCGTCCACTTTTAATTTGTCCAGTTGTGAACTTTTCTCGGTCGCCAGCACCTCTCCCACCCGGGAAAACGCAGCTTGATGAAATCGTATGCGCGCGGGTTGCTCCAATAAGACATCTGCCGTGTTCCGTCGCGCGATTTCTAAACTCTCCTGATCGCGATCGCATGCCAAGACCAAGCCCGTCGTGAGCCGCTCCGCGATCGCCCGTGTATGCCCACCCAATCCGCAGGTCGCGTCCAGGTAGACGCCGTCCGGCTTGATCGCCAGATACTCCAGCGCCTCCGCGAGCATGACCGGTACGTGCATACAGCATCACTTCAATCCCTTGGTCTCCAGCAGCGCCACTTTCTCTTCCAGACCGACCATGGCCCGCTGCATCCGCTCTTCGTACACCTTCTTGCCGAACACATTGATCCGGCCGCCGAAAAAGTCCAGCCACACCGGCTGAGCTTCGATCTCCAGCTTCTTGCGCAGTTCCTGCGGCACCAGCAACCGCCCCTGTGCGTCCATTTCCGATTCGCCGCCGTATAGATTCGCGATAAAGGCAATGTCCTGAGCGATTTTGGCGTGCTCGCCCGCGCTTGCGAAAAGATTTCGATTGCTCTCCCACACCGACTTCGGGTAAATTCGAGCAAGCTTCATGTCGAACGTGGTAATGAAAACCTTGTCCACTCCAAGCGCCTTCAGGTACTCGAAGATGTTCGCCGGAAGCTTCAGCCTCCCTTTGTCGTCGCACCTCGCCTGGAAGATCCCTAAAGGAGGCTCCGGCGACAATTGTTGCATCACTTCTTCCACTGACCACCACTTTGGCCCACATTAAACCACTTTTGGAAGTGTACGCGTCCTCCAGGGAGAATTGCAAGCTTTTTTATTGAGGGGTAAGGAGTTACGCTATTTCTTCGCCCATGACAGGGAGACGAAACTCCGAGGGCCGAAGGTGCAGTGCACGCTGATCAGCGTGTGAGGAAGATCAGAACCTGCTCCATTTGAAACTCAACCCGACTTTCGCGTTTGCTACCGCTCAAGTCCGCTATCTCAGTGCGGTTCTGCGCATCCGGCGGATTGCCATTCCCACGAGCCCCATCAGAACGGGAACAACAGTCGCGGGTTCCGGCGTGGCCGTGGTCTGGCTGTAGTCGACGCCGCTCGCGGAATGAAGTACCGCGCCGGCCGTCAACACCGTAATGAAGATGTCGTTCGGCGCATCCGCCTCTGCTGCGCCAGTCAGATTGACCACGGCGTTAAGCGTCAGGTGCTCATCGATGATGAACGGCGCGGTGGCTCCCGAGATGAGCGTCACCATGTGGCTGATGGTTTGCGTCCCGTTCACGACATTGCTTTCGGTGTTGGAAAGGATCAGGTCCAGCGGATTGCTCAGGAACAGCCTGAGGTCCGATATGGCGCCCGCCGAACCGGGCCCCCCCGTGAGTGACACGTGGCTGGTCAGGCTGTTCGTAATCAGTATTTCGACCGGCGTACCCAGCGGTAGCCCGCTCACCGTGAAAGCGTCGCTCCAGAATGCGTCCATACGAGCCTGGCCGTTCTGTGTCGACACCATGCCAGAGATATCGTTGCCGTTGATGGTGCCGGTTGAGGTCGCGAAACCGCCGGTCGAGAAAACTCCAAGTTGGTGAGTCAGTAGCGTCTGATTCAACTGGCCGGAGTCATAGATATCGGAAAGATGCCCCGGCGCCAGAACACTCTCCTGAATTTGGGCAAAGGTTAACGTGGCCGCCGGGCAAATTCCGGAAAAAGCAAAGGCGCAAGACCATACCAACCAATTGCGGCGATTGAAACACGATGACAGCATCTAAGAATTTCCTCCGTGCCAGGTATTCTATACAAAGATGAAGTTATATGCAATAAAAAAATGCCCGCTCATTTTCACGGCGAACGCGAGCAGGCTCCCGGCCGCAAACGCCGATCTGTAGACAGCGGCTGGACTTCCGCTTGCTGTGATCCAGCCTGCGCGTCCACGGGTACTAGGACTGCCGCGCATGTTATCGCGCCGTCCTCCCGTACTAGCGCCGCTACACTGCCGCGAACCGTCAGTCCTCGGGAAAAGGCAATCGCGCCCCAGCCGTCATCCCCATCCGGCGACGCACAGAAAGTAGGAACAAGTTCGGCGCGGGCCTGGAGAATCGTGGTTCGATCCATCTCTCCGCGCCTGTACAATTCCCGGAAATACATATCGATGGCATGGTCGGCCTCGATCGCCTCGTATCGTCCGGTGTTCAGATCCAGGCGCGCGTTCCAGATATCGGCGTCGTGAGCCAACGGACCCTTAACGCTCGCCCATGTGCCGTGACTTCTGCTCTCGCGAGTGAGGGTCAGGATGCCCTCCTCGGTTAGCGTGCGTGTTTCGCTGACTTCCGTCTCCCCGCGCGCGGAAAACACCGGCGGGGGCGACTTGAACGAGTTGATCTGCCGGTATCTGCTCTCGCTGTGGAACGGAATCCATCGCGACCCGCCCTTCTTGATCACGCCTTGCAGGACCGTGAACTGTTCCGGCTGACCGAAACCGGGGTTGTCCGTGGAGTAATTGCCAACGCTCCAGCCTTCCATGAACTGCGCGTGGACCTCATGCAATCGCGTGACGCTCAGGTCGAAACACTTGACCGCAGCCACCGCGTTTCCGGCGGCCAGCAGCAGTGCGGCAGTCAGGCGGGTCCTCATCCGAACCATCTCCGCAACTGGATCGACACCAGCCCCTTCAACGAAGTGAATACCTGGCGGCGGTACCAACGGCGGGCTTCTTTTGCGCCAAAAGCCGGTTCGATCTCGTCCACGAACTCTTCGCGGAGATCGCCCGCGATCGGCGCCGCAGCAGCCAATCCCGCTAGGTACAACAGGTATTCCAGAAAACGCGAGGGAGACTCGCCGGACGTCTGGAGCGCTGCCGCTGCAAGCGAGCGGCGGGCCACCCATGGCACCATCCATCCTGCCATCAGCAGCGCAATGACTAGCGATACCAGGGCCCGGTGTTCCCGCTCCAGGTTCCCCTGCCACGCCAGTTCGCTCGAGGAAACCCAGATGGTGTTAGCCGCGTCGAAACGCCCGAAGGTGTGAAGCCGTCGAGGGTCGGCGAGAGACTGAAGTTCTTCGCGCAAAACACAGGTGACGTTGGTAGGCCGCACGATCAGCGGATAGTGAAGCTGCTCATCGCACAACTGATACTCATCGCGTCCGGTGCTGACGATCAGGATTCGATTCGCAGGCAATTCCGCGCGCCGGCAGATCGGAATCCAGAGGTCCCGGGGAGGATGTTGCCGGATCTCGTTTTGAGCCGCTTCAAGCCGTGCGTCCAGAGCCTTCCCCACCGGACACACCGGCAGCGAAGCAGTATCGGCGCTCGCGGCGGATTGATTCAGCAGGTGCCGGCGCCGCGCCTCCTCCCATTGCGAACTCCAGCGCGGGCCGACACCTACGATCATGGCCGGCACCAGCAGCACCGCAACCGCGAGCAGCCGTCGACGGGAAAGCGGCATTGGTCCTCAGGATTTGGCGCCGATGCCGGCGGTTGGTTCGAATCCGTTCCACATCGCGTTGGCCGCCTGCCGCGACTGTTTCAACGCGCGCTTTCCGGCCGCTTCGATACGAAAATACGTTTTAGCCTTGCCGCCACGTTGCGGCGTTGCCTCGCCCACTCGCGAGGAAACCATCCCGTGCGATTGGAGCCGGTCCAACGTCGCATATACCGATCCCGCCGACGTCGGCCGTTTGGTGCGGCGTTCGATTTCCCGGCGGATGGTCACCCCATAAGCATCGTCGCCTAGACGTAGCAACGCGACCAGCACGAACTGCTCGAACTCTCCCAGATAGTCGCCTTTGGGCATGGATTATATCTGCAAACAACATAATATACTCCCGAAGAAAAATTGCGTCAAGGATCCCATTCACCTTCGCATCCGCGACTCGATCCCCCCAGCCCTCAACAACTTCCCACTTCAGTGCGACCCTTAACCGCAAACTTCCCGCTATCCTCGCTTCAGAACGGTTTGGCGCTCTCATCGGCTTCCAGACTTACCGCGCGGCGGCGAAGTTCTCTGAGATTCTCCCATCGCAACGTGACATGCAGCTAGCTTTTAGTGTGACGATGGGCGGGCGCCTTCTGCGTTAGTTTGTGGCGAGCAGTCGCACGTGATTGTGGCGATGCCGTTCCGTTGCGGCTAATTAACGGCGAATTGCGGCCGCAAATTCATTTGTAGAAAGGAGATCGTGGAGCAAGCTTAAAACCGGCGTCGTTTACTTCACTCCACTCGCAACCCGTGCAGGCAAAAACTCGTCGCCCGCGCGCCAGGTGGGCAACTTCGGCGCATTGGCGACATTGACCCCAATCAAAAACCCGAACCTCGCGTATTGTTCCATGCCCGAGAAATCCCAGTCCTCGCGATACTCATCCGATGGCTGATGATAGCGGTGCTCTTCGAAATCGTCGAACAGCTTCTTCCCCGTCCCCGGCGGTTTTCCCAGCAGATCCTCGCCGCCTTCAATCGAAAACGAAGGAATCCCCACGCGCGCAAAAGAGAAATGATCCGAACGGTAATACGTCCCCGACTGCGGTCGCGGATCGGGCTTGATCCGCAGGTCGAAACGCCGTGCGGCTTCTTCCACCAGCGGATAGAACGTAGTCCGTTCCGCGCCGTTCAACACCACGTCGCTGGTGCGTCCGAACGGCATGAACATGTCGAAATTCAACGCAGCCGCCGTCTTCCCCGCTGGCATCACCGGATGCTGGCCGTAATACGCCGATCCGCGCAGCCCCGCTTCCTCCGCCGTCACCGCGACAAACAGCGCCGACCGCTTCGGTTTTTCCGGCAGCAGCGCCCACGCCCGTGCCATTTCGAGGATCATGGCGCATCCAGTGGCGTTGTCCGCGGCGCCGTTGTAGATGGGATCGCCGTTCACCGCCTCGCCGATTCCCAGATGATCCCAATGCGCGCTGAAGATCACGGCTTCGTTTTTCAATTGCGGATCGCTGCCCTCGATCTTCGCCACCACGTTGCGCGTCTTGATTTCACGCACCTTGGCTGGAACGCTTCCCCGAAAGCGCAGCGGCAGCGGGATCGCCTTGAATCCGCGCGAATCGGCCATTTTCAGGAGCTCGTCGACGCTTTTGCCTATACTCGCCGCGATCTCATTCCCTTTTTCTTGCGTGACCCAAGCCGCAAACGCCAGCGCAGGTTCGCCCGGCGCCAGCTTCACTTGCTGATCTTCCCGGCCCCAAGACGACCGCACCACGTCCCAACCGTAGCTCGCCGTCGGAGTGGTGTGAATGATGATCGCCGCCACTGCTCCCTTGCGCGCCGCCTGTTCGTATTTGTAGGTCCAGCGCCCGTAATACGTGAGCGCGCGGCCCGTGAAAAATTTCGGATCTTCCGACGGCGGCTCATTGGTAAACATCACGACCACTTTTCCGCGCACATCGACGCCCTGATAATCGTCCCATTGATATTCCGGCGCCGTGATGCCGTGTCCCACGAAAACCGCATCGGCATCGAATCCGGCATCGGTTTTCTGTTGGCCTGTGACTCCCACGAAATCGTCCAGCCACCGGAATTTGATCGACCCCGCGGTCATCTGCGTGGATGGCTGCGGATCGACGCCAACCAGCGTCAAATTCTGAAAATAAGTCCCATTGTCGCCGGCCGGCTTCGCGCCCGCGACGGCGAACTGGCTGGCGATATACTCGGTGGCGAGGTCGCCTCCCCGCGCGCCGACGCCGCGTCCCTCAAGCAGATCACTCGCCAGGAACTTCACATGCGCCCGCATCCGTTGCCCGGAAATCTCGGTCATCTGGGCACTGGCCACGCACGTTATAAGGAGGTACAGGAGTCGCCGTTTCATGATTGCTTACCATGGTCCCATGAGATCCTCCCTACGTCAGGGAGTGCAGTGTGCTGTGATAATGTATAGACCCTAGAAACGTTTCAACACCATGGATTCTCTCCCATTTGTGAGAATACGCTTCCTGCTTCTGCTTGCGGCTAGTACCGCGTGGGCCCAACAGCCCTTCCTTCCGACCGTGACCGCCATGCCCGGGTCACCCAGCCGAGTTATGTTCGCGACCTATAAGGGAGCGCTTGCTCGAAGCGCCGACCTGGGCGCGACCTGGACGCCGGTTTACATAACCGATCCCGGTTCGCCGCAACCGCCGGTGGTTGGAATCGCGATCGACATTCTTGACAACAAGACCTTGTATTTGTCCAGTACCATCGCCGCCGGCGGTGTCTGGCGGAGCACCGACAGCGGCGCAACGTGGACCGCTGCGAATTCAGGACTCCCCACTACCGGGGGATCGGTACTGGATCTTAAACAGATCGCCGGGGCCGGTTTGGCCCTGTTTGCCCACGTCGGGAACCAGCTTTACCGGTCGCAAGACCATGGCAGTACGTGGTTGGCCCAGGGAGCGTTACCCAGCGGGAACGGAGTTCTTACCGTCGCAGATTCGCCGTTCAACCTCATGTACTTTGTCGACGCCATCACGTTATCGGTTTTTCAGAGTCTGGATTTCGGCCACTCCTGGATTCTCAACGGCGCGCTTCCGGTCCCGCTGGTGCCAGGCCAGATTACTCTTGCGGCGAATGTTCTCTCCAACTCGGCAACCACCCTATACGTGAGCGTGACCACTCCCGGCATCGGTTCGGCGGCGTACCTCAGTACCTCTTCCGGAGGATCCTTCACGGATCAGACCGGCGCGGGCCTAGGCCTGTTCACGAAAGTCGACTCCGCCAGCGGCCCGCCGCTGTACGCATTCAGCAGCCCCGGCTTCTACCGGAGCGACGACAGCGGGCAAAGCTGGAGGGGTATCGGAATCAACGGCGGGGTTCCCTACGCGCTCGGCGCCGTCGATCCGTTTCTGCGGACCACGGTCTATGCGATCCGGGGCGGCTCGACGCCGGCGTTTGTCCGCTCCATCGACAGCGGAAACAACTGGGCGACTATCCCAGCAACGATCATGCCGACCTTGGCGAAACCGGTGCAGGCGATCAACGCGGTGGTGGAAGAGACCGCTCCCTATTCGCAGAGTTTCACGGTCCGGGCTTTCGAGGACGCGTCGTGGACTTTGCCGGTGACCATCACGACTACGGGCGAACCGTGGCTGCAGCTCACTGCGACGTCTGGAACCACGCCGCTCCCCAATTCAGTAATCATCAACACCATTGGGATGCCGCCCGGCAGCTATCAATCCACCATCACCATTTCCGCGCCGCAATCGTTCAATCAGTCGGTGACCATCCCGGTTCAACTGACCATTCGCCCAGCGGGCAGCCTGGGACCTCAATACTCGGTGGTCACGGCGGGCGGGAGCGGGGACTTAAGCACTGTCGCGACCAGCGGAGCCGCAACCACAGTGGGCCTCGGCGCAGTGAAGGCGCTGGCATTCGACAACACGGGGCGTTTGCTGATTTCGGGAGGGAACCGGATCTGGCAGCTCAGCAACAACCTGATTACGCCCATCGCGGGCAACGGGACGTTCGCATCCACGGGGGATGGAACCGACGCAGTGCAGGCCTCCATTGCCGATCCGGACTCGATTCTGGTGGATGCGCAAAACACGATTTACTTCACCGAATTCTCCACCGGCAGGATTCGAAAAATTCTGAACAACGCCGTGAGCCAGGTGGTGGATCTGACTCGTTTCAATGTCCAGCCTTCGCATGCGGTCCTGATCGACAGCTTCGGCCGATTCATTCTGGCCAACTCCACGGGACTTCTGCGCTACGACGGCAGCAAGGTGCAGACGGTGACGGCCTATCCATTGAACGATCCGTATTCGATGGTCGCCGACCCGGCCGGAAACATTTACGTCAGCGATCGCGGGGCGCACCAGATCTTCAAGTTCCCGGCAACGGGCGCAGTGAGCGTATTTGCCGGGCTGGGATCGCCGGGATTCGGCGGAGACGGCGCGCTGGCCGTCAACGCGTTGTTGAACACACCTTCCGGATTGGCGATGGACGCGCAGGGAACTATTTACGTGGCGGATGCCGGCAATCAACGCATTCGCGCGATCACCTCGGATGGGGTGATTCATACTATCGCCGGGTCGGGTGTTCGCGGATTCCTGGGCGACGGCTCGACGGCGGATTTCGCGGCGTTTACCGGTCCCGGAGCAGTCGCGGTGGATGCCACGGGCAACGTGTACATTGCCGACACGGGGAACAATCGGATCCGCAAGCTCGCCTTGGCGAGCGTGCCGACGCCGAAACCGACGGCGGTGGTGCATGCGGCTTCGGGTAGCCTGCAGATCGCGCCTGGTGGACTTTTCTCGGTGTATGGCGATTTGCTTTCGCTGGTGACCACGCAATCGAACACCGCCACGTGGCCCAAGTCGCTCGGCTCAGTTTCGGTCAGCATCAATGGGATTTTCGCGCCGCTGTACTACGTCAGCAAAGGCCTGATCAACGGACAAGTGCCGTACGAAGTGGCTCCGGGGCCGGCCACGGTGATTGTGACCGTAAGCGGATCGCTACCGGGGCAAGTTTCGGCGCAAGTGGTGGCCGCCAATCCCGGACTGCTGTTGTATCAGGGCCGGGCGCTGGCGGTGAATCCCGACGCGAGCGTCAATGGGCCCACGGCTCCTGCGAATCCGAATAGCTTCGCGATCCTGTATCTTTCGGGGATCGGCATTTCGAATCCCCCGGTGGCTACGGGCGCACCGGCGCCTTCAGCGGAGCCCTTTGCGCGCGTGAACTATCCCAACTCGATCACGGTGGGCGGGCAGACAGTTAACGTGCCGTTCTTCGGGCTCGCGCCCGGGTATCCGGCGTTGGCGCAGGCTAACATCATCATTCCGAGTTTTCCGGCGGGAGATTATCCGGTGGTGGTCACGGTGAACGGAGTGCAGTCGAATTCGGCGAACATTTCGATCGGGCCGAAGAACTAGGGCATTTCACGCAAAGACGCCAAGGCGCAAAGAACGCAAAAAAGGAAATCTGTGTCAGGGGCGTTTTTTGCTGGTCGAGCGGGGGGACGATTCCATGCCCAGCGCGCGGAGATTTTGGTGCGCGTTCTGGACATGCTCGCCGTGCGGATACTTCGCCAGATATTCCTTGTACGCCCTCCCTGCATCCGTAAGGCTCTTGGCTTTTTGCAAAGAGACTGCCTTGTAATACAGCGCTTCTTGCGTCTTGGGATTCTCCCCCCAGTGTTCGAGCACCATGTCGAAGGCCTTCACGGCATCCTCATACTGGCCGGCCTGGAAATATAGATAGCCGACTTGATACTGCGCGGCGGGCGCATTCTCGGTCTTGTCGAAATTCTTGACGTAGCTTTGATACTCGTCCATGGCCAGCTCGAGTTTGCCGCTGGATTGATCGCGGCGGGCGTTTTCCCACAAGGTTTCGGCGCTGGGTCCGCTGGGGACGGCTATTTGTCCCGGCACGGGAGCGGGCAGCGGCACCGGGTTTTGAATGGTGCTGATGGCGCTCTTGACATCGGTGAGCTTGCGATCGAGCGCGTCCATTTTCTTGACCAGCTCGGCGACGTTGATGGCGACGCTGCGGAAATCGTCGGACATCTGGTCGATCTTAACGTTGGTGGCGGCGACGGGAGCTACCAGCGCGCCTTGTTGATCGCTGAGTTTCTTGTCCACGTCGCGCTGCAAGTTGGTGAGGCCGCCGGTGAGTTTAACGGATGCGTCGACCGTCTGTTGCAGCATGGCTTGTAGCGCGGCCATTTTTTCATCCTGCGACTTCTGAAGTTGGCGCACCAGGTCCTGCAAGTTGGCCACGTCGCGCTGGATGGACAGGATGTCCTCTCTTTTTTGACCGAACAGAATCGGCGTGAGCACGATGCTTAGAAAGAGCAGCCGCTTCATGCGATGCCTCCTTATTTTCGGGGACGGCGCGAAACCGTCCCCTATCTCAATGATCGACTCTATTTGCCCGGCGCGAGATGGGCGCGGCGATTGCGTTGGTAGCAGCCTTCGTCCGCATCGGTACACACCGGGCGGTCTTTTCCGTAGCTGATGGTGGTGACGCGATCCGCGGGCACACCGAGCTGGATCAGAAACTCCTTGGCGGCGGTAGCGCGGCGATCGCCCAGGCCCAGGTTGTATTCGGCCGATCCACGTTCGTCGCAATGGCCTTCGATCACGACAGTGAAGGTCCGGTCGGCGGCAAAGATGCGTTTGAGCAGTTCCGCGTCGCGGGTGAGGGCCTGGCGCGCGTCTTCACGAATGTCGCTCTTGTCGTAGTCGAAGTAGGCGTCCTGCGCTTCACGCGTCAGCAGGTCGCTTCCGGAAACGCTCGGAGGAGGAGGCGCGGGTGGCGGTGGCGCGGGCGGCGCGCTGACTTCCACTGTGACGGAGCGGGTATCGGCTCCACCCGGACCGCGAGCGGTCAGCGTATACGTGGCGGTGTTGCTGGGGAAGACCTGGCGATTGCCATTGGCCGCGATCGCACCGATGTTTTGATCGATAGAAATGTCGGTGGCGTTCGCGACCGACCATCGCAGCGTGGCGGACTGGCCGCGCTCGATGGTGCGTGGCTCCGCGGTGAAGCTGTTGATCCGGGTGGTCAGAGCGGGCGGCTCGGGCGGCGGCTCAACCGGCTTAACAGGCGCGGCCGGTGCCGGAGTCGGCGCGGGCGCTTTCTTCTTTCCGCATCCCGCAGCGGATACAAGCAGCATCGAAGCGAACACGGCTGCACCCAGTGTTCTCTGGTTGATCTTCATCTATTTTGCGAACCTCCTCGCATACATCTGATTTAACACTAGTTTATCGCTTTCGACCATACCGGCTGAAGGTTATTGCCCTGGGTGGTCAACTGCTGCTGATGGGTTCCATCGGCCAGCATCACATATAAGTGCGTCGCGCTGCCACGTTTGTTGGAGTACACAAGATGCACGCCATCCGGCGCCCACCACGGGTTTTCATTGCGCCCATTGCCGTGAGTGAGCTGGGTGATGGCGTGGCTGGAGACATCCATCACGAAAATATTGAAGCCGCCGATTTCATAGCCGCGCGTCCAGGCGAAGGCGAGGAACTGGCCGTTGGGGCTCCAGGAAGGATTGGAAACGTCGCCTTCACCGGAGGTGAGCATTTCCTGTTCGCCGCCGTCGCTGTTCATGCGCCAAAGCTGCTGATGGCCGCTCTTGCCGGAGATGTAGACGACTTGCGACGGATTTTTCGGATTCACTTTTGCGGAAACTTCGATGGAGCGCACATGCGAAATGCGCCGCAGGTTGCTCCCGTCGACGTTGGCTTCGCAGATCTGCGTCCATCCGTCGATAGCTGCGGAGAAGTACATATGCTGGCCGTCGGGCGTGAACTCGGGCGTTTCGACCACGGACGACACGGGATTGTAGAACGGCAGACGGCGCGCGGTGTCGGTGGAAAAAATCATGATCTTGGGATTGCCCTGCGCGTAGGTGGTGAACGCGACCATCTTTCCATCGGGTGAAACGGCGGGCATGGTCGACGTCGATTTATAGCGCGTGATCTGGCGTTGATTGGAGCCATCGTAATCCATGGACCAGATTTCCTTGGCGCCGGTGCGGTCGGAAACAAAATAGATTTTCGATCCGGCCAGGCTTTTCGCTCCGAATTGCTGCAGGATGTCGGCGGCAAATTCGCGCGCGACTTTTTTTGCGCCGTCGACGTCGATGGAACCGAAGTACAGTTTTCCGATCACCTGAGCGCCAGTGAGATCAGACTGGGCGAGGTTGTAGAGCCATCCGGAAAGCACCAGGCGTCCATCCTGCACACCGGTGTAGCCGAAGGCCAGATCGTTGGCTTGAACCGGAGGATTCGACCAATCCGTAAGCCAGGGGCCGTTGCTTTGCGTTCTGGCGACTTCGCCGCGGCGCGTGGCTGGAATTTGCGTGGGCGGGCGAAAATCCTGGGGACGCTGCGGGACGTTCAACGGATAAAGGCTCTTCGCCACCATTTTGAGAATTCCGGAGCCGGCGAGCTCGTCCCACAGGGTTTGATTGAAGGCGTCCATGTACTTCTGGGCGTCGCCGGAGCCGCGAAAATCGATCACGGCGATGGCGGGCTTGTCGCCCTGCTGAATACGCAAGTTTATGTCGGGCTGCTGCGCGGTAAGGAACACAGCGCCACCTGCCAGCACAACGACGGCAGCGATCGCGATCCATCTGGTGTTCATCGTTTTAACTCAAAGGTGAATTCGACCTTCGCGTAATCTTTGTCGAACCCTTGACCCTGAGGAATCGGCGGAAGCGGATTCGAATCGAGGATGGCACGTTTTACGGAAGTGTCCAGAGAGGAGATGCCGCTGGCTTGCAGAATCGTTACATTGCGGACGGTGCCGTCGCGCATCAACTCGAAGGTCGCGATGACTTTGGGGGCCGTGGTGTAGCGCTGGTCGACATCGCTGGTGTGCCAGTTGCGGGCGACGATGGACTGGATTTGAGCGGCATAGCCGGCCAGGCGCGAGCCCAGCGTGGTGTTGGGACCGGTCCCGACTTGCCCCGATCCGGGCTGCGGGGCATACATCGGGCTGGAGACTTGAGGCGCGTAGCGGCTGGTGAGCTGGTTATCCGGCAGTCGTTCCTTGTACGGCCGGAATCGATTCGGCGCGCTGGTTTTTTCGGACGGCTTTTGTTTGGCTTTCTTGTCGTGCAGCTTGATGGCGTCCGGAGGCGGCTTTTCGGCTTTCTCGCGATCCTTCGCCTGCACCGGCGTTTGCGGAACCTGAGATTGAGTATCGCTGGCCAGAGGATTTGTTGCGCCCTGATGAGCGAGCGGGATTTTGTCGATCACTTCGACGCCGACGGCTCCGCCGGATGGATTGGGATCGCCGAAAGCCGGGCCGGATCGCGACAGCCACCCATAAAGGAGGAGCGCGCCGATGACCGAGGCGTGCAAAGTGATCGCTCCTGCAAATGCGCCGCGGAGCGGTTCGTGCACATCGAGGATGTCGATCTGTCGCGTCATTTGAGCGGTTGCGTCACGATCTGCGGCATTACCTGAGCTTTTCCCAATACTGAGATCACTTGCACCAGAGTGTCGACCGTGCCGGCACGATCGGCCCTTACATATACCTTTTTCGCATTTTTGAAATCACGCTTGAGGGCGGTGGGGATTTCGTTGATGTTGATCTTGCGGTCGTTCAGCATGATCGACCCGGTCTTATTGATCGCAATGATGGGGAGGTCTTCGGTGGCGTCGCGCGTTTCGGTGGTCTTGGGAACTTCGATTTCGAGGCCGAACTCCATGACGTGGGCGGTCAGCATAAAGATGATGAGCAGCACGAGGACGACGTCGACCAGGGGGACGACGTTAATTTCGGAAAGCGTGCCCAGAGATGCTCCGAATCGCCGTCTGCCGTTACCGTTCGATGCGCCGAGGGTGAAGGCCATGCTAGTAGTATTTTGACGTGCGCGGAGGCTGAACCGCTTCCTTTGGTCGCGGCTCGGGGCGAAGATGACTGTCGACCCATAGGGAGCGGTTAATTCTGGACATGTCTCAACCTTCGAAGTTCCTTTCGGTCAGGTTGAGGAACTCGAGGGAAAAATCTTCCATGCGGGCGCCCATTTCTTTGATGCGATGCCCGAAATAGTTGTAGGCGACGGCGGCAGGAATGGCGGCGGCGAGGCCCAGCGCGGTGGCAAAGAGCGCGTCGGCGATTCCGGGGCCGACCGAGCGCATGCTGGTGGACCCGCTGAGGCTGAGCGCCTGAAATGCCTGGATGATTCCGAGAACCGTTCCAAACAATCCGATAAAGGGCGTGACGGTGGCGGTGGTGGCGAGCCAGTTCATGTTGCGCTCCAGGCGCGTGACTTCCTCACTCATGCCGAGCTGCAGCGTGCGTTCGAGCGCAACCATGTTGGTGATTTTCGAGCGAGCCGAGATCTGGCGCGCGACTTCGCTATAGCCGAAATCGAAAACTGTGGCGAGAGGAGCGCCGCGGAACTGCTCGGTGGCATCCGCTACGGCGTCCAGGCGGCTGGCTTTACGAAAGGTCCGCAGAAAGCGCAGATTCGCGTTGGCCGCGCGGCGGAACATTCCCAGTTTCGAAAAGATGATGGTCCAGGAAATCAATGAAAAAAGCGCCAAAAGCCCGCGAACCGCCAGCGGAAGGGGCTCGGTGGTCTTGACCAGCTCCCAATAGTTGACCTGCACTCGCTTCTATTGTAATCGAAGCGCGGGGTAAAAACAGAAAGGAATCGAAATGTTTTTACCGCGGCCGGTATAATCGTGTCGGATGCTGGTCGAGCTGGTGGTCGAGAACTACGCCGTGATCGAGAAGGTGCGGGTGCGCTTTCATCGCGGGCTCAACCTGCTTTCGGGGGAAACGGGCAGCGGCAAGTCGATTGTGGTGGACGCGCTCGGGCTGCTGTTGGGGGCTCGTACTTCGGCGGAGATGATTCGGACGGGCGCGGAGCGGGCTCGTGTGTCGGGGATATTCGAAATCGCGGCGAGTTCATCGTTAGGAAAATTGTTAGATGAAGCCGGGATCGAGATCGAAGACCACGAGCTTTTGGTCGAGCGCGAGATTCTGGCGAACGGGAAATCTCGCGCGTTCGTGGGGAATCGTCCGGCGACGGCGGCGCTGCTGAAGGAGCTCGCGCCATACCTGGGGGATATCCATGGGCAGCACGATCAGCAGCAACTTTTTTCACCAGGCGTGCAGAGGGAAATGTTGGATGCGTTCGCGGGTGCGCCGGTGGAAGAGGTGGCCGAATTGTACGGCCGCTGGCGGGCCGCGACGGCCGAGTTGGAGGAACTGGACCGGTCGGGACAAGAAAAATTGCGGCTGGCGGATTTGTGGTCGTTCCAGTTGAAGGAGATCGAGGCGGTGGAGCCGAAGCCGGGCGAGGACGTCGAACTGGAAAACGATCGGCGGATTCTGCGTAACGTGGTTCGACTGGAGGAAACGGCGAACGCGGCTTATGCGTCGCTGTACGACGCGCCAGAAAGTGTGACGGCGCAGTTGGGCGTGGTGGTGAAGCGATTGGAAGAGCTGCATCGAATCGACTCTTCGGTTCAAGATTTGTTGACGACGTTGCAGCCCGCGTCGATCGCGATCGAGGAAGCGTCGCACGCACTGCGGCACTATCTGGCGAAACTGGAGGCGGATCCGGGACGGCTGGATGAAGTCGAATCGCGGCTGGCGGCGCTCGAGAAATTGAAGCGGAAGTATGGGGCGACCATTGATGAGGTATTGAGCTTTCTGGAGAATGCCCGGCGCGAATTGTCGCAAGTGGAGCATTCTAGCGAGCGTCGCGCGGTGCTGTCGAAAGAGGTTTCGCGATTGGCCGCTGCCTATGAGGCGGCGGCGACGAAATTGACGGCTGCACGCACGGACGCTGCGCGGCAGCTTTCCAAGCGGGTCGAAAATGAACTGGCGTCGCTGGCGATGGAGAAGACTCGGGTCGCCATTCGAGTGGAGCCTGCGGCATGGTCGGAACATGGGGCGGATGCGGTGGAGATTTTGATTTCTCCCAACGTGGGCGAGGAACCGAAGCCGCTGGAGAAGATCGCATCGGGCGGCGAGCTGTCACGAATCGCCTTGGCGCTGAAGACGTGTACGGCGCGGCCGTCGAAGAGCACGCCTCGGACGCTGGTGTTCGATGAGGTCGACGCGGGGGTCGGAGGGAGCGCGGCGGAATCGGTGGGGCGGCGACTCAAAAAGCTCGCGGGGTCGAGCCAGGTTTTGTGTGTGACGCACCTGCCGCAGATCGCGGGATTTGCGGATCATCATTACTACGTCGAGAAGCACACGGAAAAGGGGCGGACCATCGCGACGATCGAGGAACTTTCGGCTGCGGAGCGGACGCGGGAGATCGGACGGATGCTTTCAGGGGAGCGAGTTACGCCGGAGGCTTTGCGGCACGCGGAGCAGTTGCTGAAGTTGGCCGCGAATGCACGCGAATGAACGCGAATCACGCCGCTTGGAAGGCTCGGCGGGCGTAGAGGTGATCGAACAGGTTTCCCTCGTGGGGTTGATCCCAGGTGATGTGCATGGTCGGGATGGGGCCGAAGTTCAGGCGGCCGACTAGGGACGATTCCAAAAGCTTGCGGCGGAATTTTGGATCGTTGGTCAACGCCATCACGGCGAGAGACGGGCCCATGGCTTCCGGCAGGCGATCCTGAGAAATTTCGACGACGCTGGCGAAGGGGAACAGGTATTCGCGATTCGCGAGCGGGTGATCGACGGCGCATTCGACGATGGCCGGGAGCAGATACGTGCACCCTTCCCAAGTGACACAGCGTTCGCGAGCGAGGACGTCGCGGGCGCCTTCCATTTCAGCGTCGATCATGGCGGACATGCGTTTGGCCACGTTGCCGTCGGCGAAGGGAGCGAGTTGCGCTTCGGGGTCGTCTTCGGCGCGGGGGACGATTTTCGAGAGGCGTTCGGCCAGGGCTTCGGCGATTTTCTTTCCGTGACGCGGGGTCCACACGCCGGAGGCGTTGACGCAGGAACGGCCTGAATTAGCGGCAATGGATTCGATCATCGCGTCGAGATATTTTTCCCAATCGTCAACGCAATCCTCGCCGATCACGATTTTGCTGTAGCCGGGGCCGTGCACTTCAACACGATGATCGTTGGCCCAGACACGAGTGGACGAAACATCGCCAAAGACCATGCCGCGTCCGCACTGGCGCAGGATTTCGCTGCCGCCGGCGTGATCGGCGGGGTAATACGAAAAGGCAGCGGGAGGCGCGCCGGCACGGATCAGAGCCTGGATGATGCGATAGGGAGTCCACGGTTCGGCGCTGCCCGGTTTGAGGATTAGTGGAATTTTCAGCGCGAAGGCGGGAGTCCACAGAGAGTGGACGCCGGGAGAGTTGCTGGGCAGCACGATGCCGAGCGAATCGGTGCGTGGGAAGAAACTGAGCGCCTTGCCGAAGCCGTGGTCGAGCACGTCGAACGAAACACCGCGCGTCAGACCGGTGATCACCTTTTCCATCTCATAAAGCGCCGCGTGGATTTTGCTCATGTTGCGGCGAGCCAGGACGTGCGGCATTCCGGTGGTCGAGGCGAGCTGGCGGATGTAGTCGTCTGGCGATTGCAACGTGTCGCCGAGCGGGAGAGTGTGATCCAGGAAAGCATGGGCGGCGCGGCGGCTGATGGCGATGAGATCGTGAGTGGAATATTCGGAGAGCGCTTCGCGCGCAGTGCGCTGATCGAGCAGGTCGCGGCGAATGAGGCCGACATTGGCGATGCTGATCTCGACGAAATTCTCGCGCGTGCGGTAATGCGGCGTGCGGATGGTATCCAGACTGCGATACGGGACGCCTTTGCGCAGGATCGGAATGTGCACCATAAACATCCAGAATATCGCGGAAACTTTGCGGACGACGCGGTGTCCAAACGAATATGACTACGGGCAAGCAAGGCGAGATCAACGTGACGCCGATGATCGACGTGTTGCTGGTGTTAATCATTATCTTCATGTTGATCGCGCCGGAGCGGTCGACGGGGCTGAACGCGCAGGTTCCGCAGGCGGAGAACGGCAGATCGAACGGGAGTGGAATCATGGTCAGCGTGGGCGAGGACCGCAGCGTGAGGATCAACACGCAAGCGGTGGCATGGGAGGAGTTGGATGAGCGGCTTCGCCAGATTTTCGCGATGCGGCCGGATGGAGTGCTGTTCGTCGCAGGGGAACGTCAGGCGGAATTCGCAGATGTCGCGCGTGTGTTCGACATTGCGCGTGGCGCGGGAATCAGACACGTCGCGCTGATGCCGAAGCGTTAAGGTGGCGCCGGTTACAAGCCTGCCCCACGTGGCGACAGCCAATTGAAATACGCTCATGCTATGCTCGAAAATTCTCATGCGCATCACCGGATTTTTTGCAGCTTGGCTGGCCCTGCTCCCGTCGGCTTTTGGGTGGAATGCGACGGGTCACCGGATCATCGCGGCCATCGCTTACGACCGGCTCACGCCGAAGGCCCGCGCCCGTGTCGACGATCTTCTGAAGCATCATCCGGATTACGCGACGATCCTGACGCGCAACGCTCCGGCCGATCCCGCGGGACGCGCTCGCGAGGCTTTTCTGGCGGCGGCGGTGTGGCCCGACACAATTAAAGGAGATTCGAGATTTTGGGACGACACGCGCGCGGACGCGCATCCGACGGATCTGATTCCTGGGTTCCCGGACATGAAGCGGCATACGAACTGGCATTACTTCGACACGCCTTATGCTCCGGATGGCGCGAAGCCGGAGCATCAGGATCCTCCGCACGCGCTGAGCGAATTGCCGCGTCTGATTCACGAAATCGGCAAAGCTCCGGATGCGATCGCATCGTACGATTTGCCTTGGATCGAGCATGTGGAGGGTGACATCCATCAGCCACTGCATTGCGTGAGCCGCTTTTTGAAATCGCAACCGAAAGGCGACGCGGGCGGCAATTTGGTGATCCTGGGGGAACGGCGCAATCTCCATTCGCTGTGGGACGGCGCGGCGGGCAACGACAACGGCGACGCGTATGTGACCAAGTACGCGGCGGATGCGGTAGCGGCGCACCCCGCGTCGAAGAAGCAGGAAAAGAATCCAAAGAAATGGATCGAAGAAGGCTACGTTGTCGCGAAAGCGGAAGTTTACACTTTCGGGAACGAAACCGGATCGCGCGAGCATCCGCTGGAACTGCCCGCATCGTACACGGAAAATGCTCAGCGCGTGGCGCAGGCACGAATCGCTTTGGCGGGGTATCGCCTGGCGGCTGTTTTGAATGACAAACTGAAGTAATGCCACACCGCATGCAAAGACGCGCTTTCGTAGCCGCCATCGCCGCATCGCCGGCATTCGCCCAAACGCCCGTGAATCGCAAGGGACGACTCAAACAATGTGTCACTCGCGGCGTGTTCGCGCGCGACATGCCGTTTGAAGAAACCTGCCGCATCGCCGCGCGGCTCGGGTGCAAGGGCTACGACCTGGTAGAACCCGCGGATTGGCCGACGCTTAAGAAATACGGGCTGCTTTCGACCATGTATCCGGCGGGCCCATGCGGCACGATCTCGGATGCGCTGAATCGGAAGGAGAATCACGATCGTCTGGAGAAATCCCTGCGGACTGCGATTGAATTGAGCGCGGCTAACGGGGCTCCCAATGTCATCACGTTTTCAGGGAACCGACGCGGCATGGCGGACGCGGAAGGCGCAGACAATTGCGTAGCGTTTCTGAATCGGGTGAAGGCCTTCGCGGAAGATAAGGGCGTCACGATTTGCATGGAACTGCTCAACAGCAAGGTCAATCACAAAGACTATATGTGCGACCACACCAGCTGGGGAGTGGACGTGATGAAGCGAGTTGGCTCGGCCCGCGTGAAATTGCTATACGACATTTATCATTTGCAGATCATGGAAGGCGACATCGCGCGCACGATTCGCGAAAACATTCAATGGATCGCGCATTTTCACACGGGCGGGAATCCGGGGCGGCATGAGATCGACGATTCGCAGGAGCTGAATTACCGGTTCATCGCGAAGACCATTGCGGATTTGGGTTTTACGGGATACGTGGCGCACGAATATTCGCCGGCGGCGGGGCGGGATCCGATCCAGAGTCTGGATCAGGCGATGGAAATCTTCGATGTGTAAACGGCAGGTTCACGCAAAGACGCAAAGTGAACCGCAAAGAACGCTAAGGGATCAGAAGGACTCGGATATCCATCACGTTGGTGCCGGTGGGGCCGGTTTTGATCAAGGCGTTTAGTTTCTCGAAAAAATGATAGGAATCGTTGGCTTCGAGAAATTGGCGCGGATCTAATCCGAGGGCGCGGGCTCGGGGAACCGTAGTCTCATCGGCGATCGCTCCGGCGGCGTCGGTGGGGCCGTCGGAACCGTCAGTGCCGGCGCTGAAAATGGTCGCGGGGCCGGAGCGTTCCAAAGCGATGGAGGCGGCAAGGACGAACTCCTGGTTGCGGCCGCCGAGGCCGGGGCCGCGAACCGTCACGGTGGTTTCGCCGCCGGATAAAATGCAGGCGGGTGGGCGAACCGGGCGGCTAGAGGCGAGGATCTCTTTGGCGATGGCGGCGTGGACGGAGGCGACGTCGCGGGTTTCGCCTTCAATGAAAGTCGAAAGCACCAGGGTGCGGTAGCCGAGTTCGCGGGCGTGTTGCGCGGCAGCGTCGATGGCTTGGCGGTTGCTGCCGACGATCAGGTTCTGGACGCGTGTGAGCTGCTTGGGCGTCTCGTGCAGCGGCAGTGGTACGATCCCGTATTTCGTGAACATTGCGGCGGCATCGGCTGACGTCGAAGTATCGGCGACCGTGGGGCCGGATCCGATCACGTCCAGATCGTCGCCGACGACGTCGGAAAGAATCAGGGCGATCACTGTGGCGGGAGCAGCAAGCTGCGCCAATTGCCCGCCTTTCAGATCTTCCACATGTTTGCGGACGGTGTTCAATTCGTGAATGGTGGCGCCGCAGGCGAGGAGTTGGCGTGTTGTATCCTGAATCGCGTCGAGCGAAATTCCGGCCGAGGGAAGCGGCATCAAAGCGGACGCGCCACCGGAAATAACGCAGATCAACAGATCGCGCTCGCCGGCTTCGCGCGCGATTTCCGCGATGCGGCGCGCGCCTTCGAGACCACGCTGGTCAGGGACGGGGTGGCCGGACTCGTGTTGAATGATGCGGCGCAGGTGCGTCGACGCGTCTTTGACGTTGATGAATCCACCGGAAACGCGGCGTCCCAGAATGCGTTCGACGGCGCGGGCCATGGCAGCGCTGGCTTTGCCGGCTCCGATCACCTGAATGCGGTCGAATTGCGAGATGCGGTAGCGTTTACGGCCGGCGGCGAGGATTTTTCCATCGAACGTGAAATAGCGGGCGATGGCGTGGCCGGGATCGGCGGCTTGGAGCGCGGCGCGAAAAATCTGAAGCGCGTGTTTGCGCATAGGCGTCAAAAGAGCGGTAGCGCGAGGATGCGCGCCACGGCGGAGCGGGAATCGTCGTCGACCACTTCGATGCGATAATCGGCCCGCGCATAGCCCTCGCGGCGGATATCAAAGAGCTTGCGCAAATGCGCGGGATCGCGGGCCAGGGGACGATGAGTTTCGGAAGCGATGCGGCGCTCGATATGGGAGAAATCGCAGTCGAGCCACACGGTTACGCCGTTGTTGGAGACGAGCTCGAAATTCTCCTCGGAAAGAAACGCACCGCCGCCAAGGGAGACCACCTGCGGGCGGCCGCCTTGAACGGCGCGCACACGCTCGCGCAGCAGGGCGGTTTCGATTTCACGAAACACGTCCTCGCCGCGCAGATCGAAGATATCGGCGATCGGAACATTTTCGCGGCCCTCGATCTCTTCATCCAAATCGACGAAAGACCAGCCCAACTCGTCGGCAAGCGCGCGTCCCACGGTGGACTTACCGGAGCCCATGAAGCCGACCAGGTAAATCGCGGGAGTTCGTTTCAACTTCAGTATCATTTGGTTCGGCGGAGCACCCGCGCGAAAGCCATAATAGTAGCATGCAGCAGGGTCTATTGCCGCTGTTTCCCCTCCAAGTAGTCCTCCTGCCGGGGGCTGAACTTCCGCTGCATATTTTCGAGGATCGCTACAAAGAGATGATGGGCGAAGTGATTCGCGACCGCTTGGAATTCGGCGTGGTATTGGCCAACGACAAGGGGATCGTCAACACGGGATGCACGGCCACCGTCGACAAAGTCCTGCGCCAATATACGGACGGGCGAATGGACATCCTGACGCGCGGCCGGCGGCGGTTCGAGATCATGCTGCTCAACGATGAACGCTCTTTTCTCAGGGGCTCAGTGGAATTTTTCGACGACGATGAAGGCGAAACACCGGGTCCGGAGTTGCAACAACGTGCGATCAGCGGCTATAACGAGCTGCAAGCAATCTCGTCCGGCGAGCCGCTGGAGGACAGCGAAGTGAGCGATCCGCAGTTGAGTTTCCGGCTGGCGCAGCCGGTGCTGGACCTTTCCTTCCGGCAGGTATTGCTGAACACACGCAGTGAATCGGCGCGGCTAAAGCAGATCTCCGAGTTTATTCCCAGCTATCTTTCGCGGCAGCGGAGAATTCAACACGTGAAGGAGATCGCTCCGCGGAACGGCCACGCGGGTGGACACGGCGAAGCGTAATGGGTCGCATGAGCTTTTTAATCTTCGACGCAGATGACACCCTGTGGGAAAATAACATCTATTTCGAGCGCGCATTTGAGGATTTCTGCGGCTTTTTGGATCATTCGACGCTGAGTCCGGCAGAGATTCGCGACGTGCTCAATGAAATCGAGTTAGTGAACGCGAAGATCCACGGGTACGGAGCCGTCAACTTCGGTCGCAACCTGCAGCAGGCGTATGAACACTTGGTGGAGCGGCATATCCGGCCGGAGGATTTACAGCATGTGATGTCGCTGGCGGTACGGATTCTGGAACAGCCGATCGAGCTGATTGAGGGAGTCGAAGAGACTCTAGCGGAACTTTCCACGCGCCACGATTTGACCTTGTTCACCAAGGGTCATCCGGACGAGCAAAAGATGAAGGTCGACCGGTCTGGATTGGCGAAGTATTTCGCGCATACCGCGATCGTGAAAGAGAAAGATGCCGACGCGTATCGGAGGCTCGCCGACGAGCGCGGGTTCGATCACGCGAACACTTGGATGATCGGGAATTCGCCTAAGTCGGACATAAGGCCCGCGCTGGAAGCGGGGTTGAATGCGGTCCTGGTTCCCCACGCGCATACGTGGGTGTTGGAACGCGAGGACTTACGCGATGTGGACGGCCGGTTTCTTCAGGTCGATCAATTTTCCGCTCTAAAATTGCATTTTTGAGTCGATAAGTGTCTCTATGATCGATTTCAGCGCTCCGCTCGCCGGCTTGGATCGCGCCGAGACTGCACTGAATCAGGTGGCGTCCCAAGTGGCGCAGGCGGGGGATCCGGCCGCCAACGTCGACCTAAGCGCCCAAGCAGTGGCGCTGATCCAAGCCCGCACCAATTTCCAGGTGAACATAAAAATGATGCAGGCGGCGGATCAGATGGCAAAAAGCCTGATGAATATCGTGGGCTGAACTTACTTCAGCGCGGCTTTACTCGCGAAATCGAGGACGAAGGACGGGAAGATTCCGAGGATCAGAGTAGCGATCGCGGAGCCGTAGACGGCGATCTTCAGCGCAGGGCCCGCGGCGGGGAGCGCTTCGCCACCGGCTTCGGGATCTTTCATGTACATGACGACGAGTACGCGCAGGTAGTAGTACGCGGCGACGGCGCTGTTCAGCAGGCCGAGTACAGTCAACCACACCAGGTTCGCGTCCAAAGCGGCTTTGAAGATGTAGAACTTCCCGAAAAAGCCGCCGGTCAAGGGGACGCCGATCAGCGATAACAGGAAGATGGTCAGCATCGCGGCCATGGCGGGTTGGCGTTGGGCGAGGCCGGCGAAATCCTCGATCTTGGTGAAGCGCTCGCCTTTGCGGGCCACGTGCGTCACGACGGCAAATGCGCCGAAGTTGGTGAAGGCGTACGCGGCGAGATAAAACATCGCCGCGGCGGAGCCGACTTCGGAATGCGCGGTGACGGCAACCAGCACGTATCCGGCGTGAGCGATGGAGCTATAGGCGAGCAGTCGCTTGATGTTGGATTGCTGAATCGCGGCGAAGTTGCCGACGATCATCGTCGCCAAAGCACAGACCCATACCACCGGCACCCAGCGGTCCGAAATCGGAGCGAAGGCGGTGAGGTACGTGCGCAGAAGGATCGCGAAAGCCGCGGCCTTGGGGCCGACGGAGAGAAACGCGGAGACGGGCGCGGGAGCACCCTGGTAAACGTCGGGAGCCCAGATCTGGAAGGGCACAGCGGAAATCTTGAAGCCGAATCCGACGAACATCAGCGCGGCCGCGGTTCCGCTGATCAATAGAGACGGCGCGCCTGCGCCTTCAAGCTGACGGCGGATTTCAAGCAAATTGGTGGACCCAGTGAAGCCATAGATCCACGCGATGCCGTACAGCAGGAACGCGGTGGCGAACGATCCCAGTAGGAAATATTTCAACGCGGATTCGTTGTTGCGCGAATCGTCGCGAAGATAGCCGGCCAGGATATAGGAGGCGATGGAAGAAATCTCGAGGCCGATGAAAATCATGATCAGCTCGTTGGCTGTCGCCATCACGCACTGGCCCATGACACTGAACAGGATCAGGGCGTAGAATTCTCCGCCGGGATGATTTTCGCGCCGCAAGTATTCCGTGGATCCGAATATCGCGAGCATGCCGACGGCGATGACCAGGACCCGGAAGAAAGTCGCGAATCCGTCGATCACCAACATGTCGTGGAACGCGGCGCCAGGACTGCCGTTCGCGGAGATCGCGGCGACCAGGGCGGCGGTCAATCCGGCGAGCGAAAGCGGCGCGAAGATGCGCTTCTGCGAATCGCTGAGGATTGCCTCCAGGAACATGATCAGCGTGCCGACCACGGTCAGAATAATTTCGGGAAGGATACGGAGATATTCGGCTGTGGTGGGGAAGAGGCTATTGTCCATGTGCCGCCTCTGACGCCGGTCCACGAGCCACGTTCGGAGTTGCGATCTGCACTCGTTCGATTTTCAATTTATGTGTGTCTTCCAAGATGCGCGCGTTTTGGGCGCTGATCTGAGGCAAAAAGCTTTGGGTGTAGGTTCCCATCCAGACCATCAGGACGATCAGCGGAAGGATCGCGGCCCACTCGCGGCCGGTCAGATCGTAGATGTGCTGGGTGACGCCTTCGGACGCTTTGCCGTAGAAGGTTCGCTGATACAGCCACAACATGTAGCACGCGGAAAGAATCACGCCGACGGCGGCGAACGCGGTCCAGGTCATGCTCACGTAGGCGGCGCCTTGCAGGACTAGATATTCGCCGATGAAGTTGTTCAGCATCGGCAGGCCGATGGAGGCGAGCGTGGTGATCAAAAATACGATGGCGAGATTCGGCGCTGGAGTCGCCACGCCGCCGTATGCGGAAATTTCGAGCGAATGGCGGCGTTCGTATAGATAGCCGACCAGCATGAAGAGCGCGCCGGTCGAGACGCCGTGGTTGAGCATTTGGTACACCGCGCCGTCGAGACCCTGCTGCGTGAAGGAAAAAATTCCGAGCACAACGAATCCCAGGTGGCTGACGGAAGAATACGCGACCAGCTTTTTCATGTTGGGCTGGACCATCGCGACCAGGGCTCCGTAGATGATACCGGTGACGGCGAGCGCGGAGATCCACCAGGCGCATTGATGCGCGGCGTTGGGGAACAGCGGCAGACAGTAACGGACCAGTCCGTAAGTCCCCATCTTCAGCATCACTGAAGCCAGCATGACGGAGCCGGCGGTGGGCGCTTCGACGTGCGCGTCGGGTAGCCAGGTGTGCAGCGGGAACAGCGGGACTTTGATGGCGAACGCCACGAAGAATGCCAGGAACAGAATCAATTCGGTATGCGCATCGAGCACCAGGCGTCCGGTTTGGAGCTGACTGACGATGTCGAGATAATCGAACGTGCCAGACTTGTTGTACAGATAAATGATCGCGCCCAGCATCAGCATGGATCCGGCCATGGTGTACAGGAAAAATTTCACCGTAGCGTAGATGCGGTTGTCATGGCCCCAGATGCCGATGAGAAAATACATGGGCACCAGACAGATTTCCCAGAACACGTAGAACAGGAACAGATCCATGGCGACGAACACGCCGATTAGGCCGAATTCGAGGAGCAACAGCAGTGCGTAGAATTCCTTTTGGCGAAAATCGATGTGCTTCCAGGAGACGGCAATCGCGATGGGCGTGAGCAGCGTTGTCAGCAGGACCAGCCACAGGCTCAATCCATCCAGCGCGACATGATAGCGGATGGGCGGGTAGTCGATCCACGGCGCGTTGGTGGAGAGCGTGTAGTTCCCGATCAGGCCCAGCGAGACGGCGAAGATGACCAAAGAGACCGCCAGCGCGCCGCTGCGCGAGAGCGTTTTAGGAATGAATAGCAGCGCCAGAAATCCGATGAGCGGGAGGAACAGAACGACGTCGAGCAGCGTCATCGCGCGCCTCCCATAAGAGCCATGGCGACGATCACGACGATGGATCCGGCGACGACCCAGGCGGCATAGCTCCTGATAAATCCCGATTGGGGAAGCTTCAGGATCCCGCCAATGGCGCGCGCGGTTTTGCCGATTCCGTTCACGGCGCCGTCGATCAGGCCAGCGTCCGCGGTGCGCCACAGCAACGTGCGCGAGCCGTCGACCAAAGGATTGACGACGGTGGAGTCATAGAACTCGTCAACAAAATATTTGTTGTAGACCAAGTTGTACAAGCCACCGAATCCGCGGGCAAGCGCATCGGGAATCGAGGGCGCAAGAACGTAGAAGAAGTAGGCCAGAGCGATGCCGACGAATCCGGCGATCCAAGGCACGACGCCGACCCAGCCGGGCACGCCCCCTTCTTCGGCCTTGAACATCGGCTCCAGAAATTTCGGAATATTGATGAATCCGCCGACCAGGCTGAGGACAGCGAGTACGGCGAGTGGTCCCCACATGACGAACGGGGATTCGTGGATTCCGCCGTGGCCGTGGTCGTCATGGCCATGACCGTGGCTTTCGCCGATCGACCCGCGATATTCGCCGAAGAATGCCATGAACAGCGCGCGGAACACGTAAAAGGCGGTCATGAAGGCGGTAAACGTTCCGACCCAGTACATCCACGGCGCGTGCGAATACGCGGCTTCGAGAATGGCGTCCTTACTGAATGCGCCGGAGGTGAACGGCAGACCGGCGATCGCGACACCCGCACAGAACAAGGTCGCGCACGTAATCGGGATTTTTTTGGCGAGCCCGCCCATCTTGCGCAGATCTTGCTCACCGCTAAGGGCGTGGATCACGCTGCCGGCCCCCAGGAACAGCAGCGCTTTGAAAAAGGCGTGGGTCATCAAGTGCCAGATCCCGGCGGAAAAGGCTCCAGTGCCGAGGCCGACGAACATGTAGCCGAGCTGGGAAACGGTGGAGTAGGCGAACACCTTCTTGATGTCGTTCTGAGCGAGGCCGATGGTCGCGGCGAAGAAAGCCGTGGTCAATCCAACCAGCGCAACGATATTAAGAGCGTCCGTGGTATGCAGGAAGAGCTGGGAGCTGCGCGCGATCATGTAGACGCCGGCGGTGACCATGGTTGCCGCGTGGATCAGGGCGCTGACAGGTGTCGGACCAGCCATCGCGTCGGGGAGCCAGACATATAAAGGGATCTGCGCGGACTTTCCGGCGGCACCGAGCAACAGCAGCAGGCAGATGGCGGTGATCCATCCGGGGCTCGATTCGACGGGCATGTCCTTCACTTGCGAAAAGACTTTGCCGAAATCGAGCGAGCTGAAATGGACGCCGATCAGGAAGACGGCCAGTGAAAAACCGAAATCGCCGATGCGGTTCACGATGAACGCTTTGTTGCCGGCGTCGGTCGCGTATTTTTCGAGGAAATAAAAGCCGATCAGCAGGTAGCTACAAAGTCCCACACCTTCCCATCCGACGAAGAGGAGAAGAAAATTCGCGCCCAGAACCAGGATCAGCATGAAGAACATGAACAGATTCAGATACGCGAAGAAGCGGTAGTAGCCGCCTTCGTGGGCCATGTAGCCGATGGCGTAGACGTGAATCAGAAAGCCGACGCCGGTGACGACCATCAGCATCACTGCAGTCAGGCGGTCCACCGCGAAATCGACGGAGATGTTCAGGATGCCGGATTGGATCCAGGTGTAGTAATGCTCGATGTGAGTTTCTTCGAGTCCACCCGAAAACGCGCCGAGACCGCTAAGCGTTTTGAGGACCCACAAAAAGGACAGGAACACGCTTCCCGCCGCGATAGCGCTGACCACGGGCTTCGACAAGCGGCGTCCGAGCAGGCCGTTCAGCAGGAACCCGATCAGCGGAAAAATAGGAATAAGCCAAAGTTGCATGGTTAGTTCTTTAGCGAACTGACCTCATCAATTTCTAGAGTCTGGCGATTTTTGAACACGGTGAGAATGATGGCGAGCCCTACTGCGGCTTCGGCCGCGGCCACCACCATCACGAAGAAACTGAAAATATGGCCGTCCACCTGGCGCAGCTTATAGGAAAACGTCACGAAGCTGAGGTTCACCGCGTTCAGCATCAGCTCAATGGACATGAACACGGTGATGATGTTGCGGCGGAACAGGAATCCGGCGACGCCCAGCGCAAAGAGAATCGCGCTCAGGGTCAGGTACCAGGAGATCGGGGCGGTTTCGGGGATAGGGAGCTGCGGCATCAGTTGACCTCCTTGCTGGCGAGCACGATGGCTCCGATGATGGCAACCAGAATCAGGACGCTGGTCACTTCGAAGGGCAGCACGTAAACCTCGAAAAGCTTCTTGCCGATTTCGTAAGCGCCGCCGCCTTGGAATCCGCCGAACTTGACGCCCTCAGTAGATGGAAGCGCGCGCTGGATGATGTAGGCGCCCAGGCCGAGGCTCGCCGCGATCAGGGGAATGCCGGCGTAGCTGGCCCACAAATGACGTTTAGTACGCTGCTCGGTGCCGGCGTTCAGCAGCATGATGACGAAGACAAACAGAACCATGATCGCGCCGGCATAAACAATCAACTGGGCCATCGCGATGAATTCGCCGCCGAGCAGAAGATACAGCACGGCAAGCGATCCCATGACGCCGACCAGCGAAAGCGCGCTCGAGATCGGGTGCTTTTGCAGCACCAGATTCACGGCGCAGACGACGGCGATGGTAGCGAACAGCAGAAACAAGATCGCATCCATAGATTTAAGAGAGCGTCACCAACATATTTAACTAAGCGCCACCAGCAGGCCGGTGATGAAAAGGTTCGCCACCGCCACGGGGAACATGAACGTCCAGGCGAAACGCATGAGCTGGTCGTAACGGAAGCGCGGAAGCGTTCCGCGGACCCATATATAAAGGAAGAGAATGATTCCTACTTTCGAGGCAAACCAGAACAGCGGCATGAGGATCTGACCGATCACCGGCGCAAAGAATGCCGCGCCCACGGCAAGAAAAACGACGCCCGCCACCGGCAGCGTGATGCGATCGAAGGCTCGCACCGGGTTGAACCCATGATAGAAACACATCAACGCCCCCAGGACGAAGATGATCGTCGGGATAAATTTGGACCCGTACTGTTCGGGGAATAAGGGCTGCCAGCCGCCAAGAAACAAAAGCGTCGCCACGCAGGAAACGGTGATCATGTTGGCGTACTCGGCCATGAAAAACGAAGCGAACTTCATGCTGGAGTATTCCGTGTGGAATCCGGCGACCAGCTCGTTTTCCGCTTCAGGCAGGTCGAACGGCACACGATTGGTTTCGGCGAACGCGGCGATGACGAAGAGAATAAAGCTGACGATCTGCGGGAACGGTCCTTGGAAGACGGTCCAGCGCGGAATGAAACCAAGATAGTATCCGCCCTGCGCGTCGACCAGTTGGCGGAAGCTGAGCGTATTGAGCATCAGCAGCGGCGCGGCAATGGCCATCGCCATGGGAAGCTCGTAACTGATCATCTGCGCCGAGCTGCGCAAGCCGCCGAGCAGCGCGTACTTGTTATTCGAAGCCCAGCCGGCGAGCGCGACGCCGTAAACTCCCATGCCGGATAGCCCCAGGATGAACAACACGCCGATGTTGAGATCGGTAAGCTGCATGGCGGTCTTGACGCCTGCGATGTTGATATCGCCGCCGAAGGGGATCACCGAAATCGCAATCAGCGCGAAAAACACTGCCATGAACGGCGCTAGAAAATAGAAGAACTTGTTGACATGCGAGGGGAGCATGTCTTCCTTGGTGAGCAGCTTGATCACGTCCGCCAGAGGCTGGAGCAGGCCGTGCGGTCCGACGCGGCGTGGACCAACGCGAAGCTGAATGTGCGCGATCACTTTGCGCTCGATCCACTGGAGGTAAGCCAGCGTCGTCATCAGGACAAACGCCACCACCCCGGCCTTAATCAGGCTCAAGATCAGGAAGTTCATTGTTCTTTTGTGCCCCCATACAGTTCGCCGGGAGCTTCCACGACTGAGTTCAGGATTTTGGAGTAGCGCGAGAGAGAGCCGGAGGTGAATAATGTATCGCCCGCGGATTGGATCACGCCGGGCAATGCCGCGACGCGTCCGTTCAAGGGCAAAGTCGGAGCGGCACCAGTGGCCACTACCGCAAGGGGAACATTGTAGCCGTGCACTGTTTTGCGGATCTCTTCGAATACTTTGTCCGGCAGCCAGATTCCGAGGTTGAGTCCCATTTCCTTGGCGATCAGGCCGAAGATTTCCAGATCTGTTTTCGCGCCCATCACCTTGAGCGCCTGCTTGAGCTTCTGGACCTCGCCGCAGACGTTGGTGACCGTTCCGTTCTTTTCGTACGCCGATGCGGCAGGCAAAACGATGTCGGCGCGACGCGCGGTTTCGGTCATGAAAAGATCCTGCACGACGACGAATGCTTTTTGCGAAACGAGCGAGGCGTTCTTTAACGGATTCGCGCCGACCACCCACAGAACATCCAGATCCGGCGCCGCGAGCATCTGATCAATACTCATGCCGCCGTCGCGGGGGACGACGCCCATGTCGAACGCGCCGCGTGAATTGGAGTAGTCGACCAGACAGACGTACTTGACGGGGATGCCCAGCGAATCGCCGAATGCGACGAGCTTTCTTAGAGCCTCGCCTTGGACCGCATCGCCGAAAACGATCACCAGGTTTTTCTCCGCCTTGAGTTGGTCGCGCAGAGCTTCGACGTTGGATGCGCGTCCGGTGGAGTAATGGTCCTCCCGAACGGGGCCCGACGTCACGGTATAGATGTGAGCCTGATGATGGCGCACGTTGGCGCGCGCCTGGAACGCGAGCAGCGGATGCTGCTGAGACAGGTCGTTTCCGACAATCAGAACGGCGGCGGCGTTGTAGAGATCGTCAGTACTGGCCAGAGCGTCCGTGCGGCCGCTGAGCGCGTCGAAAAACGTCGCAAGATCGCCAGTCCGGTGATGATCGATGTTGTTGGTGCCGAGTCCCTGGCGCGCGAACTTGGCGAGAAAGAAGTTTTCTTCGTTGGTGGTGTGATTGGATCCGACAATTCCGAACTTACCGCCTTGTGCAAAGCGTGCGCTGATTTCCTCGATGGCTTTGGTCCACGAAACCGGCTCAAAAGAATCGCCCACGCGCATCATCGGGGACTGCAAGCGTTCGGGATGGTCGATGAAATCGAATCCATAGCGGCCTTTAACGCACAGGAATTCGCCATTGATCCCGCTGCGGTCGCGATTATTTCCGCGAATGATTTTGCCATTGCGGACGCCGAGCGTAGTGCGGCACCCGTCGGAGCAATGCGTGCAAATCGTGCCGACGTGTTCCATCTCCCACGGACGCGTTTGATAACGATAGATCCCGCTGGTCAGCGCACCGACGGGGCAGATGTCAATGCAGGCGCCGCACTCGTCGCATTCCAGATGGTCGTGATGGTTGGGAACGATCTCGGACACGACGCCGCGATTCGACACGCCCAGGGCGTTCACACCCATGCCCTCATTGCAGATTCGGACGCATCGATAGCACAGTATGCAGCGCGGCGCGTCGAAAAACACCACCGGCGACCATTGTTTTTCGTCGACGTGAACCTTGCGCTCGGTAAAGCGGCTTTCGCCGGCGCCGTAGCGGAACACCATGTCCTGCAACTCGCACTCGCCACCCTTGTCGCATACCGGGCAATCCAGAGGATGATTCGTCAGCAGGAATTCGAGCGTCCCCTTGCGCGCCTCCTTGACGAGCGGAGAATCGGTATGGACGATCATCCCTTCGGCGACCGGCAATGTGCAGCCGACCTGGAGCTTCGGCGTTTTCTCTACTTCGACCAGGCACATGCGGCACGCAGCTTGCAAGGTGAGGCCTTCGTAGTAACAGAACGCCGGAATCTCGATGCCGTTCTGCCGCGCGGCCTCGATCAGCAGCGTGCCTTTTTCGGCCTCGACGGGCTTTCCGTCAATCGTCAACTTGACCAGTTCAGGCATTCGTTAGACCAGCACCGCCTCAGGGACGATGTACTTTTCAAAATCGGCGGCAAATTTATCGACGATGGAAATAGTCGGCATCGCGGCTGCGTCGCCCAGCGCGCAGAACGTCCGTCCCAGCATGTTTACCGACAACTCCTTGAGCAGCGGGACATCTTCGCGACGGCCGTTTCCTTCCACCATGCGCGTCAGGATCTTCTTGAGCCACGTGGTGCCCTCGCGGCACGGAATGCACCAGCCGCAGCTTTCGTGCGCGTAGAATCGCATGATTCTCAACGCCACGCGCGCCATATCCGTCGTCTCGTCCATGACCACCATGCCGCCCGATCCCAGCATGCTACCGATCTTCGCCAGCGTGTCGTAGTCCATCGGAATATCGCACTCGTCGGCGCGAAGAATCGGGCAGGACGATCCGCCGGGCACGACGGCCTTCAGTTTGCGACCGTGCGGAATGCCACCGGCAACTTCGTTGATCGCCTTCATCATGGGATAGCCCAGCGGAAGTTCGTACACGCCGGGTTTGTTGACGTGGCCGGAGATGCACACCAGGCGCGTGCCACCGTTTTTCGGTGTGCCCAGATCGGCGAAGGTTTTGCCGCCTTCATTGATGATGTAGGGAATCGCGCTGTAGGTTTCGACGTTGTTGAGAAGCGTCGGGCTCGCCCATGCACCGGCAACCGCGGGGAACGGAGGCTTCATGCGAGGAACCCCGCGCTTGCCTTCGATCGAATCGAGCAGCGCAGTCTCTTCGCCGCACTCGTACGCGCCCGCGCCCGAATGTGTGTACAGATCGAAATCCCAACCGGTCCCGGCGATATTCTTTCCGAGATATCCCTTCGAATACGCCTCGGCGAGGGCGCGATCCATCAGGTCGATCAGGTAGCGATATTCGCCGCGGATATAAATATAGCCATGGTGCGCGTCGACAGCGAGGCTCGCGATCAGAATGCCTTCGATCATCTGCAGCGGATCGTACTCCATCAACAGGCGATCTTTGCACGTGCCGGGTTCGCTTTCGTCGGCGTTGACGATGATGTATTTCGGTTTCGGCGACGTGCGCGGAACGAAGCTCCATTTGAGTCCGGTGGGAAATCCAGCGCCGCCGCGGCCGCGCAGAGCGGACGCTTTCACTTCGTCGATGATCTGCTCGGGCGACATTTCCCGAGCTTTGCGGAACGCCTTGAATCCGTCCGTCGCAAGATAGGTGTCGAGCGAAGCGGAATTGGGCATACCGAATCGCTTGCTCAGGATCCGGGTTTCGAGCGGACTAGGTTCGTTATAAAGCATCGGTTTTCTTGTGGGGCAGGCTTGCAGCCTGCGCGACGATTTTCAATCGGCGCCCATTGCGCGGGTTACAAACGCGCGCGCAAGCTACAAGCCTGCCCCACGGTCTCACTGTTTTTTCCTCAAGGCGTCGATCAATTGATCCAGCTTCTCCGGCGTGACGAAGTGATGAAAATCGTAGTTGATCTCCACCGCGGGCGCCCAGGAGCACGCGCCCATGCACTCAACTTCTTCCAGCGAAAACTGGCCGTCCGAAGTTACCTCCTTGTGGCCGATTCCAAGCTTCTTTTTCGCGTGTTCGTACAATTCCTCGCCGCCCACCAGCATGCAACTGATGTTGGTGCACACCTGGACGTGATGTTTGCCCTGCGGCTTGCGATGAAGCATCGAATAATAGCCGACCACCTCATCCACTTGCAACGGCGCGACGCTGCAGCGACGGGCCACTTCATCGATCAATTCCGGAGTGATGGCGCCCACTTCATCCTGCGCGTAGATCAGCATCGGAATGACAGCGGACCGCTGCGTGCCGGCCGGGTACCTGGTCAGCATTTCCGAGAATCTTTTTTCAAGCGCCGGGGAAAACGTCATCGGTCCATTCCTTTACCGCGCACCACGCTTCGCTGTGCGCTCATCGGTCCGTATCCCCCAAGACGAAATCCATGCTGCCCAACGCCGCAATCGAATCGGCGATCAGCGTGTCTTTCAGCAGCACGCCCAGCGCTTGCAGATTTCCGAAGCTGGGAGTGCGCATGTGGACACGGTAGGGTTTCGACGTGCCATCGCTCACTATGTAATAGGCGATTTCGCCGCGCGGCGATTCGACGGCTTGGTAAACTTCGCCAGCGGGGACGCGGAAGCCTTCGGTAACGATCTTGAAATGATAGATGAGCGCTTCCATCTGCGTCTTCATCTTTTCTCGATCCGGCAGAACCACATGGGGCGCGTCCGCGTGCCAGGCGCCTTCCGGCATGCCTTCCAGAGCCTGCACCACGATTTTCGCGCTCTCTCGCATTTCCGCCAGCCGAACCTGGTAGCGCGCGTACACGTCGTTTTCCGGACGCGTGGGAATCTCGAAATTGAATTTTTCGTAGCTCGAGTATGGCTCCGACTTGCGGACGTCCCACTTGAGACCCGCGCCGCGAAGCATGGGACCGGTTACGCCCAGGTCGAGCATGTCTTCGAGCGAAATGAATCCGACACCCTGCGTGCGGCGCTTCCAGATGGGATTCGAGTCGAGCAGATCTTCATACTGATCCACCTTGCTCGGAAAAGCCCCGATGAATTTCCCGACCATCTTCTGCCATCCGCGCGGCGGCTCGAGCGCCAGTCCGCCGACGCGGATGTAGCTGGTCATCATGCGCTGGCCAGAAAACATTTCGAACAGCCGCAGGATATCTTCGCGCTCGCGGAAACAGTAAAAGAACATGCTCATCGCGCCGATATCCAGCGCGTGGGTTCCCAGCCACACCAGGTGGCTGTTGATGCGCGCCAACTCCGTCAGCATCACCCGCATCCATTGCGCGCGCGGTGGGATTTCAAGCTGCAACAACTTTTCGACAGCCAGGGCGTACACCAGGTTGTTCGAAAGATTCGCCAGATAATCGACGCGATCGGTCAGCGTCACCACCTGCTGCCAGGTTTTCTGCTCGCACTCTTTTTCGATACCAGTGTGCAGGAAGCCGATGTCGGGAACCGCCTTGCGGATGGTCTCGCCGTCGAGTTCCAGCATGATGCGCAGAACGCCGTGCGTGGAGGGGTGCTGCGGCCCCATGTTGAGCGTCATCAGACGCGGCGCGGCCGGATTTGCAGGCTCCGCGACTGGAGCGGCTAACGTTGCTACGGGATCGTCGTCGAGTGTGCGTTTCATACTTGAGGTCTCACTCTTGTGGGTAGCTGTACTTATGGCCGTGCACTGGATAATCCTTGCGCAGCGGGTGACCTTCCCAATCCACCGGCATCAGGATCCGCTGCAGGTTCGGATGATCGCGGAACTGGATGCCGAACATGTCGAACACCTCGCGCTCGCACCAATCCGCCGAGCGCCAAACCGGATAGACCGAATCGATCTCAAAATTAGTCCCGCTCAGCCGGCATTTCACCCGCAGCCGCAGGTTCCGTTCGAGCGAATGCAGGTGATACACGACCTCAAACCGCGGCTCGGCCGGATGCCAGTCGACAGCGGTGACACCGCTCAGCCGGATAAACTTTTCCTCGTGTTTCAGATAGCGGCACAGATCGAGGATGCGCGCCGGATCGGCGATCAGCGTGGTTTCGCCGAAGGCTTCGTGAGTTTCGAGGATGGCAGGTTGATTCATTTACCGTCCTTTTCAGCGGACCAGTCCAGCGCGCCTTTTTTCCAGACGTAGAAGAATCCGATCATGATAAGCGCGACGAAGATGAACATCTCGGCGAACGCGAACAGTTTCAGCTCGCGGTACACCACCGCCCAGGGATACAGGAACACAGCTTCGATGTCGAACAGGATGAAGATCATCCCCACCAGGTAGAACTTCACGCTGAAACGTTCCCGCGCACTGCCTATGGGCGCCATGCCGGATTCGTAAGGCGTATCCTTTAGCGGACTGCGCGCGCGCTTGCCAAGCAGCGCCGATGCGCCGATCAACCCAGCGGCCAGCGCGATCGCGATCACGACTTGCACCAGGACAGGAAAGTAGGTCTGCGGGTAATTTTCCGGCATCGCTTCAGTTCAATGTGATGAGTGGGCTAAGTATTGAATATAATGATCGGCGGATGAGGGTGTCAAACTCCAAAATGGAAACCGCTGAAACAAAAACGATTGAAGTTGTGGTAAACGGTCAGCCGAAGCGTGTGCTGGAGGGACTGAACGTTTCGGGTCTGCTGCGTTTTCTGGAGATCGACGCATCGCGCGTCGCGGTGGAATTGAATCGCTCGATTGTGCGGAAGGCGGAATGGGAGTCCATACCAGTTGAAGATCACGCCCGGGTTGAGATTGTTTGGTTTGTCGGAGGAGGATAGAGTTATGGCGATTCAGATTCGTCCGGAGCTTGAGGCGCTGATTGAGAAGGATGTCGCCCGCGGACCGTACCGATCGGCGGCAGAGTTTGTCGAGGAAGCAGTTCAGCGATTGCACGCTGATGAAGAGTGGCTCGCCGGGAATCGGAAGGAAATTGCAGGAAAGATTGAAGAGGGTTGGGCGTCAGCGGAGCGCGGCGACCTGATGGATGAGGATGAGGTCCGTCCAGACCTCGAGGAAAAGAAACGCGCCTGGCTAGCGACGCGTCCCCCGACGTGAGCCGGTATCGACTGACACCGGAGCCGCGAGCCGATATTTTCGAGATCTGGAAGTATATCGCGCGAGACAATTTGGAAGTCGCGGCTCGCGTGGAGGACGCTGCAGTTTTATCGGCCGCTCGCCATTCGCCGGACAGCTTCGTCCCGATCTAACCAGCCGAAAGCTGCGTTTCTGGCCGGTTCCCGACTATTCCAATTACAAGTTGGTCTACGACCCCGCGGGTACGCCGATCACGATCCTGCGTGTGATTCACGGCGCGCGAAATCTGAGAAAGGCACTGGGCTAACCTATGATCCAAATGAAGGTGATCCACTATCTGGCGCTTGCGGCAGCGCTCTACGCTCATACTACTGCGGATTGGAAGTGTCACTTCATTATCGACGACGATGACTCTACGTTCGAGCCGCTGCGACCCAAAGTGACCGGCACCCTATTGACACCACGCTCCATTTGAGTACAATCGGAAGGTCGCAAGAATTCAACTTTCCAAAAACGAAAGTGTCCCGTTATGTTCAAAAACAAAAAAAGCCGGCCTGAGGCGCAAATTCAAGAACGAACATATTCATCCAGCGAGGTGTCGGACGTGGCAGGAGTCAGCCTGCGCCAGTTGCAGTGGTGGGATGAGCGCAAGGTGGTTTCACCGCGCCATGAAGGACACCGCCGCGTGTACTATCCAACGGAGGTGATCGAGATCACGGTGATCGCCGAACTGCGCCGCAAAGGATTTTCGCTTCAAAAAATCCGGCGCGTGCTGCGATTCCTGCAGCGCGAAATGGGCAAGCGGCTGGCCGAGGTGATGCAGGCATCCTCCAGCCTGCACCTGGTCACCGACGGCAAATCGATTTTCCTGGAAGACCAGCAGGACCGCATCATCGACATCCTGAAGAACGCCAAGCAGCCTATGTTCCTGGTATGCGTATCCGATCAGGCCCGGCGCCTGGGGGACATCGAACGGAAGCCCGCGCGGACCGAAACTCCCGCCGTCCGCAGAGCGCGAGTCGGATAAGACCACCAGAAAGGCATACGCTATACTGGGCCTAGGTGGAGGCCCGATGTCGTTCCGTCCCCGCACTTATCTCTTGGTCCCTCTTTTCGTTGTATTGTGCTCGCTTGCCGCGGGTATTTTTAGCGGCGGCGGCGTAAAGGCCGCAACCTCCGAAGATCCGCTGGGACAGAGCTTCAAGTCATTCACCAAGATCTACGATCTGGTTGAGCAGAATTTCGCCGACAAGGTGAAGCCGGACACCGCCATCTACAAAGGTGCGATTCCGGGGATGCTGCATGAACTGGACCCGCACTCCAATTTCTTCGATCCCAAGGATTACCATGCGCTGCGGGAGGACCAGCAGGGCCACTATTTCGGCGTCGGGATGAGCGTCCAGGGGCACAACGGGAAGACCGTGGTAATGGCGCCGTTCGTCGGATCGCCAGCTTATCGCGCGGGAATCCGGCCCGGCGACGTGATCATCGAGGTGAACGATAAAAAGACGGACAATCTGACCAGCACCGAGATCGCGGATCTGCTCAAGGGGCCGAAGGGAACCAAGGTCCAGGTGGTGGTGAATCGCGAAGGCAGCGACGCCCCTATCGCGTTCAACATCATTCGCGACGAAATCCCCCGTTTTAGCGTGCCGGACACCTTCTTTCTCAAGAATGGAATTGCGTACATCAAAATCGAGCAATTCAATGAAAATACCGGGAAGGAAATGGAAGACAAGCTGAAAAAGCTCGGCGAGAAAGACGTCAAGGGCCTGGTGCTGGACCTGCGCGACAATCCGGGCGGACTGCTGAACGAAGGCGTGGACGTCGCGGGGCATTTCCTCAAACGCAGCGAAGTAGTGGTGAGCATGCGCGGCCGGCGGAGCGATTCGAACAAGACTTTCACCGCGCGCAACGAGAACGGAACCCGGGATTATCCGGTAGTGGTGGTGGTGAATCGCTACACGGCATCGGCCGCGGAAATCGTCTCGGGAGCGCTGCAGGATCATGACCGCGCCTGGATTTTGGGCGAGACCACCTTCGGAAAAGGCCTGGTCCAGACGGTATTTCCGCTGAGCGAGGATACCGGGCTCGCACTGACCAGCGCGCACTATTACACACCCAGTGGCCGGCTGATCCAGCGCGACTATTCGAACATCTCTTTCCTGGACTATTATTCGCACGCCAACCTGGAGCAGAAGAACGCTCAGGACGTCAAGATGACCGATAGCGGTCGCACGGTTTACGGTGGCGGGGGAATCACGCCCGATGAGAAGTACGAGGCGCAGAAAGCCAACAAGTTCCAGATTGCCGTGATCCGCAAATACGCGATCTATAACTTCGCAGCGAAGTTTTTCGGCGCGCGCCAGGACGCGAAGCTTCCCAAGGGCTGGGAACCGGATGACAAAGTGGTCAACGATTTCCACGATTTTCTAATCAAGAACAACGTCGAGTTCACCGCTCCCGATTTCAACGAGAATCGCGACTGGATCAGGAAGGAACTGAAGCGCGAGTTCTACATCACGGCGTTCAGCGTGGACGAATCGCGCAAAGTCGCCGTCGAGCAGGATCCGGAAGTGCAGAAGGCGATCGAGTCGATGCCTAAGGCCAAGACACTGGTGGATAGCGCCAAGAAGTTGATGGTCCAACGGTTCACGCAGCAGGCTCGCGCCGCACGTTAGATCCCTTTGTGGAGCAAGCTTTAAGCTTGCAGCGACGGGGCCTCGACTTCTTCGGTGAACGCTTCAGCTTGCAACCGCGCCTCAAGCCGTCGTAGTGACACGTCAGTATCGACCGTTTCCCTTGGTCGCGGCTCAGGGTCGTCACTTGCCATCTTAGCCACGCAATGAGCCGCGACCATAGGAAGCGGTGGATACTGAGTTTTTTCGCAGCCCTCGGTTGCAACGTCGACTCTAGTCGGCGTCCGCTTTCTATCACCAAGGCGAAAGAAAACCGGTCCGGGTAGCAGACCGGAAACGCGGTGAACACGAATATGTTTTTCGATACTAGATTTTGGTCCCGCGATTCTGCTTCGTCGCTCGCTCCAGAGCGAGATGTGCAGCGACGACGTCCTCTACTGCCAAGCCCAGCGACTTGAAAATCGTGATTTCGTCGGGCGTCCGGCGCGCCGCTGACGGTTCGCCTAGCTCTGCGACGATGTGATTCTCGCCCGCCGCGATCACGTCGCCGGATTCCTTCACCGCAGCGGCGCGCGAATCCACGAACAGGCGGGAACGCAAAACCAGCGCCGGATCCATCTCGCGCTGCGTGGGCCGGCACGCGCCCACAGAAATCACGTGCGCGCCGGGCTTCACCCAGGCATCCTCGATCACCGGGGTGGCGGACGCGGTCACCAGAACGATCACGTCCGCGCCCCGCACGGCCGTTTCCGCGGATTGCATGGCGCGAGCGCCGGTCGCCTTCACGAACGCGTCCAGATTGGCGCGCGTCGGGCTCCAGGCGCGAACTTCCGCGAACCGGTGAACGTGCGCCAGCGCTTCAAAATGGCTGCGCGCCTGCACGCCGGACCCCAGAATCGTGAGCACGTTCGCATCGGCGCGCGCCAGCTTTTTCACGGATACGGCCGATACGGCAGCCGTTCGCGCTTCGGTAATGTAGCGTCCATCCAGGATCGCGGAAAGAGCCCCGGTTTCCGGGTCGAGCAAAATGATGGTCGCCAGATGCGACGGCAATCCGCGTTCGAGGTTTGAATGATAAACGGTGACGAGCTTCGCGCCGAGCGCCGGCGTCGACCCGAGATAGGCCGGCATCAGTGCGAAGAACGCGTGATGATCGGCGATATCGAGCACCGTCCGCACCGGCTGTACCACGGCGCCGGCTGAAAATGCTTCAAGCGCCTTTTCCATCGCCGCGATCAAATCAGGTATGGTGAGGACGGCTCGAACGTCGGGTTCGGTTAATAGGAGAGGCATAGTTTATTGCGTCCGGCGGAACAGCCAATACACCGGCAGGCCGATCAGCACGATGACGAGTCCGGGCCAGGTGCTGGAGGATTTGTAGATAAAAAGAATCGCCAGAACAGCGGCGGCGCCCAGCATGTACAGCGCGGGAATCACGGGATAGCCGAAGGCGCGATAGGGCCGGTCGGCATCGGGGCGCGTCGCGCGCAGGCGGAAAATGCCGGCCACGGTTAGGATGTAAAAGATCAGCGCGGCGGAGATCACGTAATCGAGCAGGTTACTGTATAGATTCCCGTAGGATTTTTTTTCGACGTCGTAAGTTCGCGGCAAAACCAGGAAAGCGGACCACGCCCCCTGTAAAACCAGCGCCCAAGCGGGAACCTTCGCTGCGTTGAGCGAGTGCGCGCGGCGGAAGAACAACTTGTCGCGAGCCATCGCATAGGAAGCTCGCGCGCCCGCCAGGATCAGGCCGTTCATGCATCCGAACGTCGAAATCATGATGAAGACCGCCATGAGGACGGTGCCCTTGCCGGGAAAGATCACTTGCAATGTGGCGGTGGCGACTCGATCCGAAGGTGCGTGTTGAATTTCGGAAAACGGCAGCGTGACCAGATACGCGACATTAGCGAGCAGGTACATCGCGATCACCGCGCCCGTTCCCAGCGCCAGCGAGAGCGGAATATTGCGCATGGGATTCTTCACTTCACCCGCCGTAAACGTGATGTTGTTCCACGCGTCGGAAGAAAACAGCGATCCAGTCTGCGAAACGCAGATCGCGGCGAAGAGCCCGAACGCCGTGGCTGCCGTGACACCCGCCGAGACTGGATCGAAATTGCGGGGAGTCCAGAAATCGGCACCGAAGTTGGCATGCACCGCGATCGTGTTCCAGCCGATCAGCAGCCCGATGACGATCAACCCGAACAGCGCCCCCAGCTTGGTAGTCGTAAAAATGTTCTGGACGATCTTGCCGTACTGGAGTCCTCGCGTATTGCTCCAGGTGAGCAGCGCGATGAGCAGGACGGCGACCAACTGGGCGGTCGACAACGACAGTGCGTAGCCGCTCGAAATGTGTACCGGCGCGATAATGTAATTCGATTCGCCGATGCGCGGCCACAACACGCCGAGAAAGCGCGCGAATCCGACGCCAACGGCCGCGATGGTGCCGGCCTGAATCACCAGGAACAGCGTCCATCCATACAGGAATCCCCACAGCGGCGAGAACGCTTCACGAAGATAGACGTATTGCCCGCCCGCCTGCGGCATCATCGACGCGAGCTCGCCATAAGAAAGCGCGCCCGTGACGGTGAGAAATCCGGTGAGGGTCCACGCAATAAGAAGCCAGCCCGGACTACCGATGAATCGCGCCATCTCCGCGCTGACGATGAAAATCCCCGACCCGATCATGGAGCCGATGACCACCATGGTCGAGTCATACAGGCCAAGGCCGCGCGTGAATTCCGAATCGACAGCGGCGGTTTGCGGCTGCATGGACTTTATACAGTATCATGAGTGCGTCGCTTTTTTAAACGAAGATGAAATTACGACGGGACGATGTTCCCATGTACCTGGCCGGCGCGGCCGCGGTGTGCACCGTGGTCTCCATTGCTGCGTTCGAAATTCTGATGGGCCTGGCTGCTGTGTCCCTGATCGTCATGCGGCGCCCCTGGCGCGCGCCGCCGATCCTGCTGCCCCTGGCGTTGTTCTTCACGGGCACAGTGGTTTCGCTGGCGGCGCACGACGATTGGAAACTGGGTTTTCCGCAAATCAAGAAATTCTTCCTGTACCTGATGCTGTTCCTGATCGTGTCCGCGTTCCGTGAGGTCCGCGAACTGCGCTGGGTCGCGTGGGGCTGGGCGCTGGCAGCGTCGCTCTCCGCGGCGTGGGCCCTCAACCAGTTCTACAACAAGTATCAGGACGCGTTGGAGGCGCACCAGGATTTTTATCGAGTCTACGTGGTCAGCCGGATCACCGGATTCATGAGCCACTGGATGACATTCAGCGGCCACATGATGATGGCTCTGATGGTGGTCGGCGCGGTGGTGTTTTTCGCGGTGTGGAACCGCTGGAACGTACTTCTGATCGGTGCGGCTGCCGTGATCGGCGCTGCATTATTGCTGGCGGAAACGCGCAGTATGTGGCTGGGCGCGGCGACCGGAGCGGTGTACCTGATCTGGTTCTGGAAAAGATGGGTGCTGCTGGCGCTGCCAGTGCTCGCTGGAATTTTGATCCTGACCAATCCGTTCGAGTTGGGCGACCGGATCAAATCTTCGTTCCATCCCAGCGATCTGGATTCGAACGCGCATCGCGCCATGTGCCGCGCGATCGGATGGGAGATGATCAAGGCTCATCCGCTGCTGGGCGTCGGTCCCGAACAGGTCGGCCCTCAGCACTTGGATTACCTTCCTTCCGGCACGAAGCTTCCGCTGCCCACGGGATATTACGGCCATTTGCACAACGTCTATTTTCAATACGCGGCTGAACGCGGCGTGCCCACGCTGCTGGCGCTGATGTGGCTGCTCGCGCGAATGCTATACGACTTTGTGCGCGCGCTGGGCCGAAACCGGCGAAAGCAAGAAATGGGTGAGCGAGGCTGGGTCCTTCACGCGGCCATCGCCGTGATGATCGCCGCGCTGGTGGGCGGATTTTACGAATACAATCTGAACGATAGTGAAATTCTCGCGATGTTTCTCGCAGTGATGGGGTGCGGGTATGTTGCCGTTCTTCAAGGAGACAAAGAATGCAGGGCTTGATGATGACGACGCCGTTGACGCTGACTCCCGTGTTGGAGCGTGCAGGGCGGCTGTTCCCCCGGAAGGAAATCGCGTCTCGAACCGAGGATGGCGGAATGCACCGCTACACCTACGCCGATTTTTACGCGCGCGTTCATCGTCTCGCGTGGGCGCTGGACCGGATGGGCGTGAAGCGCGGCGATCGTGTGGGAACCCTGTGTTGGAACGGATATCGTCATCTGGAACTGTATTTCGCGGTGACCTGCTACGGCGCGGTGCTGCATACGCTGAACCTGCGGCTCGCCGCGGATCAACTCGGCTACATCATTAACCACGCCGACGATAGCGTCATTTTCGCCGACGCATCGCTCGTCCCGCTGCTCGATCCGATTCGCGGTGAGCTGAAGGGTGTCCGTCAAATCGTCGTCATGGATGACGACAGTGAATACGAGCGGATGCTCTCGGCATCGCCGGCGGAACCGTACCCCTGGCCCACACTCGATGAAAATGAAGCCTGCGCGACTTGCTATACGTCCGGCACCACCGGACATCCCAAGGGAGTGCTGTACTCGCATCGATCGATGGTGCTGCACAGTTACGCGTTGGCCATGGCCGATTCCTTCGCGTTGAGCGAGCGCGACACGGTGCTTCAACTGGTGCCGATGTTCCATGCCAATGGCTGGGGCATTCCGTACGCGGCAGTGATGGTGGGGTCGAAGATCGTGCTTAGCGGCCGGCATCTGCAATCCGCCGACATAGCACAGATGATCGAAAGCGAGCGCGCTACGTTCACCGCCGGCGTCCCCACATTGTGGATGGGACTCTACGCTCATCTGGAGCATGCCAAACACGATATTTCCAGCTTGCGAACCATTGTCGCCGCGGGATCGGCGTTGCCCCGTCAGTTCGTCGAATTGTACGAAAAGAAGTACGGCATCCGTTTCATGCTGGCGTGGGGAATGACGGAGACGACGCCGATTATGACCGTCGTGGCTTTGAAGTCGCATCTGGAATCGATCACAGGGAATGCCCGCTACGATCTGCTCGCACGTCATGGACTTCCCCTCGCGGGGGCTGACATACGCATCGTTGACGAGCTAGGCCAAGATCTGCCCTGGGACGGATCGACCATGGGCGAGCTGCAGGTGCGCGGGCCGTGGGTTACGTGCGCGTACTACAACGATCCGCGTGGCGAAGAGCGTGGGCAGAGCGAATCCTTTATGAACGGGTGGTTCCGGACAGGCGACGTCGCGACCATCGATGCTGAGGGCTACATCCAGATCATGGATCGCACCAAAGACCTGGTGAAAAGCGGCGGTGAGTGGATCTCGAGCGTCGATCTTGAAAACGCGATTATGGCGCATCCGAAAGTGATTGAAGCGGCAGTGATCGCCGTGCCGCATCCTAAGTGGCAGGAGCGTCCGATCGCCTGCGTCGCGCTTGCGCCGCAATATCGCGGGCAGGTGACCAAGGAAGATATTTTGGATTTCCTGAAAGATCGTGTGGCGAAATGGTGGCTGCCTGACGACGTAATTTTCATCGATGCAGTCCCCAAGACCAGCGTCGGAAAATTCAACAAGCGCGCGCTACGCGAACAGTTCAAGGATTATTCGCCGCCTGGGCAATCAGCACAGAGCGTATAGAGTCGCGCCCCGTCTGCGCCAGTGCTCGCGCAACGAAACCGGTCATATTCGCGACTGCAAAGCTTGCGCCTTTCAGGTTCAGCTCCACTGGAATGCCTGGAATCGAGCGTGGATACGGCGACGCGTAGAAAATTCCATCGCGATAGAGGTACGCGTCCCGAGGGCAGTCCGCGTCCGGCTGCACGGCAATGAATCCGGAAACGGATACCACGATCGGGGAAATCTCGGGCAGCGGCTTGGTGGTGCCCACGCTGAGATTGATCACGTCCATGCGGTTCTCGTTGCACCATTCGAGCGCGCGCTGCAGCACATGAAATTTCGTTGACAGGCGCCGGTCGAAAATCTTGACAGCATATAGTTCGGCATCGGGAGCCTTTTCGCGAATCGCGCCGGCCACGGCGGTTCCATGACCGACGTGGTCGACATAATCATCGCTGACCAGACTCACGCCGCCGGCAATCTTGCCAACGTGGGGATGCTCGGGATTGATGCCGCTATCGACGATCGCGATTTTCATAACTGAATTGTCCGGTGCGCGATCTGCGCGAGCGTCGCGCGATGCGTGATCAGAATCACGGTGCGCCCGGCGGCGATTCGGACCAGGGTTTCCGCGATCGCTCGCTCGTTAGCTTCGTCGAGAGCCGAAGTTGGTTCGTCGAGAACCAGTACTTTCGGATGGGTTAGCAGCGCCCGTGCAATGGCGATCCGTTGGCGCTCGCCTGCGGAAAGCGTTTGTCCGCGTTCGGCAAGGATCGTGTCGTAACCTTCGGCGAGGGCAAGAATCCGGTCGTGAACGGCAGCGGCGCGCGCGGCTTCCGCGATTTCCGCATCGGTCGCGTCAGGCTTGGCATAGGAGATGTTTTCGCGGACGCTGGCCCTGAACAGATACGGCGATTGGTCGACTACCACGATGTTGCGGCGCACATCGGCGAGCGAAAGATCGCGCAAGTCATAACCGTCGAGCCGGATCGCACCATCGTCGGGATCGTAGAAACGAGCCAGAAGATCCGCGATGGTCGACTTCCCTGCTCCGCTCGGCCCCAGAATCGCGCAGATCGTGCCAGGATCGAGGCGGAAAGAAAGCTGGCTCAGGACGGGATCGTCGGCGTGACGGAACGAGACGCGGTCGAATTCGATTTCTCCACGGACATCATTCAGCGAGATTGTATAGGCTCGTTCAGCGACTTCAGCTTGCGTGTCGAACAGTTCCCAGACCCGCGTGAGCGAAACGCCGCCTGACACCAGATTCGTGTACAGGCCCATCAGGTTTTGCACGGGCGCGAGCAGCCGCATATGATACGCCATCAGCGCGACCAGCGATCCGGTGGTGAGTGCCCCGTCGATCACCAGCTTGCCGCCGTAGAGGAAGATCGCTGCCGTCGAAAGCGTCAACACGGTCCCTGGAACCGCGCCTGAAAGAAACGCCGTCAACTGCATGCGCATCAGAGCGTCGATGAAGTTCTGATTGTGCCGCCGGAACCTTTCGGCTTCGCGGGATTCGGCGTGCGCCGCCACCACCAGGCGGATTCCCAATAACGTTTCCAGCAGAAAACTACCAATATCGGCGCTGCGCTCGCGGACCGTGCGGACTCGTTCGGCCAGCCGCCGCTGATAGTGCTGCAATGCCCACAAACTCACCGGCACCACGGCGACGCTGACGAAAAAGAGCCGCAAGCTTAGCGACGCCATGATCGCCGCGCTGCCAACCAAAAAAACGACGTTCGAGAGCACACTGAGCAGGCTATCGGCCGAGACGCGCTGCACCTCTGCGATGTCGTTATTGATTCGCGAAACCACATCGCCCAGTTGACGCTTGGCCCAGAATCGCGGCGAGAGGGTCTGCATATGGCGATACAGAGCCAACCGCATGTCGAATAGCACCGCCGCCGAGACGCGCACATATTGATAGCTCGAAAAAATGTTCAGAGCGAATCCGGCGACGGTTACGATGACCATCGCGGCGCTGACGACCAGCAGCATGTGCAGATCGCGTTTGAGCAGCGCATCGTCGATCAGGAGTTTCGAAATGTACGGTTGGACCAGCCCGAAGGCCGTCGCCGCGATTCCAGCCAGCAGGATGAAAACGAGCCGCGGCCAGTACGGTGCGATGTAAGCCAGCGCCCGGCGGTATCCGGCGAACGGCAGGTTCAACGGCTTGCAGGAAGCACGATCATGCCTGAAGTAATATCGGCATTCAGGTCGATCGTGTTCTTCAGTTTCATGCTAGCGGCATCATACACTTCGATGGTGTAGCCGGCGCCGAAAATGTACAGTTCCTTGCCGGTGCTGGAGATGCCAAAACTGAAGCGCGCGCGGCCGTCGAACTCCTGTTTGCGAATCAGTTGGTTCGTGGTGAGGTCGAACTCCCAAAACTCGCAGCGGCGATTCCCGCCTTGGCCGTTGAACGCGACCGTGTAGCCTTTCTTGCGATCCGGCGTGACGTGCAAGCCGGTCATGCCGCCAGTCGATGGACCCACCGGCGTGAAATCGAAAGTACGTTTCGTCAGATCGAAACGGGCGATACCGAAAATGTTGCGGCGCACCACCGGATCCTGTGAATTGAACAGGCTGGTCAGGAAGCCCGGTTCCTGAATGGAATCGAGCGAACCGCCGATGCCGATATTCTGCATCCCCGGAATCTGCGGTTTGGCCAATTCGATTTTGTCGACCACCTTGAAATCCGTGGTGTCGAAGATGAAAACCTGGTTGCGGAAAACGTATAGAAATTTTCCGTCAGGCGAAAATCGCATCTGCCCGCCGAATCCGAAGCCGGGCTGGTCTTCGTCTTTCGGCACGTCGCCCGTGCGCACCATTTTCTTCTGCGCCAGATCGATGACGCCGAATTTGGTCTCCTTGCCGACGTCGAAACGGTCCTGTTTCTTCTCGACCGTACGGAATAAAACGTAGGCGAATTTCCCTTGTGGATCGATGGCCGAACCGCGCATGCGATATTGCTTCGATCCCTCGTTCAGCGTGAACGAGTTGGTGACCTTGCGCGTGGCAACGTCGATGACCTCGATACCGTTCTTCTCGATGGTATTGACGTACAGCGTCTTGCGATCCTCGGAGAGCTGCATGCCCCCGGGGACTCCGGTCGAAAGGTCGATCTTGTCGATCACCTGTTGCTTCGCTTCGTCGAGCACGTGCACCGTATGCGGCCACGTACCGATGAACAGCGTGCCTTGCGCGAATGCCCCTGTGGCAATTAGAAACAAAAGCCGCATCATGGAAAAACCAAATCGATGTTGCGCCAGTCTTTCGTCGCCGCAGCGCACTTCGCGGTCCAGTCCGGATAGTTGTTCAGATGATCCGGAACCTGCGCCGGCCAGAAGCAGGTGATGTAGCAATCGTACAGGTCGCGCTCGACAGGCTGGCACAGCCCCGCCGTGCCGCCGGCGGAATCGACTTCCCAACCGGGCGAAAACACCAGGGAACATCCCATCGGCACGTGCGGACGCTGCTGTCCGCCGGGCGGACCTTGCAAGGCGACCACATCGTCTTCCTGTGCAGCGACGAAATCCTCGATGCGGCGAGCCTTCTGGTTGACGGCGCGAAGATGTTTCATGCGGCCTTCCTCTCTACAAAGTGTTGCAAAAAACTCGGATTCTGCGCGGCGATCGCGCCATAGATTTCGAGGCAGGTATCGGTCCAGCCCCGAATCCAGTCGCAGTAATGAAGATTGGGATGCCCGGTATCCCCATAGCGGACGTAGGCTTCGTGATGGCAGCCCCCGGCGCACACCGGACGCGCCCAGCACGTACTACAATCCGTTTTAGTGTTGATGTGACCGCGTGACAGAAAATCGTTCACTCGGGCGCGATCGAGACCGGTCGACACGTGGCCGAGTCTGTGCGTATCAGAATCGACGAATCGATGACATGGAGCAATATCGCCGGAAGGCCCGACGCCAACCAACCCCAGCCCCGCGCCGCATGGATGCGATTTGCTGACACCTTGATGAAGCTCGGCCAGCGTATCGCTGACGTTTGAAAACCCGTGATGCTGGCCGCGCAGGGCGTTTTCCAGATATTCTCCGGCGAGCGCGCGGAATTGGTCCAGCACAGAATCGAGACCGCGTTCGTTGATCGAATACAGGCGGTTCGGCGACGTAGTCACCGGCGCGAATCCCACTTCGTGAAATCCCAGATCGTGCTTCAGATGCTTGTACGTGCCAAGCACGTCCATCGCCTGCGAAGTCATCGTGACGCGAGCCGTGATCGGTCGCGTCTTGTGATCCTTGATCAATGCGCGAACACGCGGTTCGATGATGTCGTAGCTGCCGCGACCGTTGGCGAAAACGCGAAACTTGTCGTGCGACTCCTTCGACCCGTCGATACTGACCGTGACGCCAATGCGGTTCGCCGAAAGATATTCAATGATGGCGGGAGTGAGCAGAGTGGCGTTGGTGGTCAGGCTGAAATCGATCACTCGGCCGTTTTGCGCGGCTTGAGCCGAAGCGTAATCCACCACCTGCTTCAGCAGCGGAAAGTTCATCAGCGTTTCGCCACCGAAAAACGTGATGTGGATTCCGCGCCGCCCCGCCGAGCTGGTAAACAAATAGTCCACCGACTGGCGAGCCGTGCCGAAGTCCATGAACTTCGGCTTGCCATCCGGAGTCGCGACTTTGTCTTCGCCGAATTCGTAACAGTACTCGCAAGACAGATTACACTGGTTGGTCAGATTCATCACCAGCGTCTGCAACGGGAAATCCGGCGGAGGCTGCTGGAGCGGAGTCACGAACCCGTCCGTAGTGATCGCGTGCGATTGGTGCAACTCGTCGATCACGTCTTCACTGGCGATCGCGACGAGTTCAGCGCGCGTGGCTTCACCTTGTTCAAGTCGAGCAATCACCGCCTTACACGCGTCATCCAATTCGAAGATCCCAGCGCTCGGCACAAGATACAGAAAGCGGCCGTCCGCAAACTGGTGAAATTCGCCGAGCCGGTACTTCATTGGCCAACCTCCGGTTGATCCCACTTCACGTACAGCGGAACGGCGACCACCAGGTACGACTTCGCCGTGAGCGGCTTGTCACCATTCTTATCGGAACCCTTGTACGTCGCCACCACCCACACGTCGCCATAGTTGTTGCGGCTGAATTTGCGTTTCGGATTGGGACCTTCCAGCGCTGGTGTGAAAAACGCCTGCGGACTCAGCGTGCCCACGAACTCCTTGTCGTCGTCGCCATACACCGCATAAAACTCTTCGACCGACCACTCGGCGTCGACCGGTCCGAGTTCCACATCGTCGGCCGTGTTGGGCTTGTCGTCGGGACCGCGATTGTAAGCCCACGCTTCGAATTGCTGGAATCCTTTGGGATGGCCGCTGCCGCCCAGGCGCGCGAGCGCCGTGTCCGGCTTCACTTTGATGTAGTCGATCCGGTCGTAAATCGCGATCGCGTTCGGCGATACCGCTCGCCGCACAGAGACATCGCGCTTGCCGACGATCGCTTTCGCGTCGACATCCACTTCAACAGTCACCAGCGTCGCACTCTGATCGACGATGCGCTTCACCGCGACGCCCGAGCCGAAATCGATTTCCGCGGCGGTCGCCTTCGGAAGATTGTCTCCGTAGATACGAACGCGCTGCGCAGTCGATCCGGTCTTGAGCATCGGGCGATCGGTGCCGAGCACCAGCGGTCCGTCGCCAGCGCGCGACAGCTTTACGTCATAACCGAATTCTTCATACGCGCCCCAGAACCAACGGCCTTCCATGCTGGATTGATCCTGCGAAACCCACATCACTTCGCGTAACTCCGCGGGATTGCCTCCGGCATTCGACGGCGACGCCGCCACCGCGTTCTGAGTGCGCGTCCGCCCCCGCCAGGTGTACCCGGAGTAAACCAGCGATTTGCCGGTGCGCGTGACGGTCGAGCCGTCTTTCAAATACGTCAGCTTGACGTTGGTGGTGAATTCGTCCTCTGCCGCGCCGGGCTCCACGTTCATTTCGCCGATCACTTTGCCGCGTCCGGCCTGATAACCAGAAACGATCCAGCGCCCCGTCAGCTTTGGCGCCCGCATGCGAGCCCGCCAGGCGGCCCACTCCGGTGTGTTCAACGGCAGATCCTTGGCCAGCGCCTCGACCGCTACATCCACAGGCTGCCTCCGGTCTTGTCCCGGTCCCGGCGGCGCGGGTCCGTCCAGCGGCGGAAAGAATCGATAGAAAGCCGTGAAATCGGCCACCTGAAAGTAGCCGGTGTGCATCGCGACCAGGAGATTCCATTCATCCTTCGATCGTCGCCATGAGCGCGCGCGGCCGATCGCGTGGCAGGCCGTGCAAGCGCTGCGGACGTTGTCTTCCGTGATGGCCTCATCGATCATCCGCATCTCTGGAATGTACATCACCGGCTTAGCTTCTTCCGGAGCCAGACCGTGCGTGGTGCTCAGGCTCTTGACGATCGCGCGGGCTTCCTCGGGCTTCAACGTCAGTCCGTTCAGACGAATCATGCGCTTGATCGCCTGTTCCCAGCCTTCAGGCGTAGTGCGCTCCCAGGAGATCCGTGAAAGGTTGCCTTTATCGTCTTTAGTGTGACAGGACCCGCATTTCGCGATCACCAGCGGATCGCTGACGGGAATCCCGTCTTCATTATTGGCAGGCTTGGCAGCGGCAGGCTTGGCTGCGTCAGGTGGACTTCCACCGCGCTGCGCGAGCAGCGGAACGGCTAAAAAGATTGCAAGGAAGGGCCTCATAACCCAATTCGTCCAAGATATCGCAAATAGCAGACGAACGGCGAACCGATCGGTTAGTTCTTAGCAAGCTTTGTGTCTTTGCGTGATTCAGCTTTTTCCGGCCACAACTCGTAAGATCGCCTCCCCAAACCGTTCCGCCCGCTTCTCTCCGATTCCGGGAACTTCGAACAGTTCTTCAATGGTCGACGGCATGCGCCTGCAAATCGCATCCAGCGTCGAATCGTGCATGACCACGTAGGGAGGCATTCCCATTTCCTTGGCCATGCCTCGACGCCACTCGCGCAGGGCACCACGGATGGCTGGATCGATATCTTTTTCGACGACCACCGGCTTGGCCGCCCTCCGTCGCGTCGCAGCCGGCGCGGGCGATGCCGCTGCTTCCGTCAGCCAGTCCAACTCGACGGCACATCGATCGCAAGCGTCGCACCGCTCCCACTTGGGTGTTTCTCCGAAATGCACACAGATCTGCCGATGCCGGCACTGCTCGCCTTCGACGAACCGCCGCATGGTGTGATATCGCTGCCAGGAGCGCTCGCGCTCGCCGGGGTCCTGAAGCTGCTCGATGAAATGCACCAGCAGACCGATATCGCGTTTCTGCCATAAAAGCACACAGTCCGCTGTCATTCCATCGCGCCCGGCGCGGCCGGCTTCCTGATAATACTGCTCCAGCGATTTGGGCAAAGAGAGATGCAGCACTGCGCGGACATCCGGCTTGTTGATCCCCAACCCGAATGCGACCGTGCCCACCAGAATCCGTTTGTCGCCGGCCATCCAGGCTTCCTGATTCTTCTGACGAGCCGACGTGCCCATCTGGCCGTGATACGCGACCACTGGCCAGCCCTTGTGCGAGAGCAACGCAGTCGTCTCCTCGACGGCCTTAACGGTCGGCGCGTAGATGATCAGGTTGCCTTGATCGTAGTATTCGAGCGCCGCGTACAGCAGCTTGTCTTGTTCACGCGGGGCACACTGGCGGACGATGTAGCGCAAATTCGGCCGGTGAAAGCTCATCACGAACTTCGCCGGATCGCGAAGCCGGAGTTGTGTGACAATATCGTGCCGCACCGCGCGCGTCGCGCTGGCGGTAAACGCAGCGATGGGGATGTCCGGGAACCATTCGCGCAGTGCCCGCAGTTGCCGATACTCCGGCCGGAACTCGTGGCCCCATTCCGAAATGCAATGCGCTTCGTCGATCGAAAAAAATCCCACCGGGATGCGTTTCAACCAATCCAGCACATCGTCGCGCACCAGGCGCTCTGGCGATAGATACAGCAATCGATACGCGCCCATCTGCGCGTGACGCTTGATGTCGCGCTGCTCGGAGGCATTCAGCGAACTGTTCAAGAACGCAGCAGCGATTCCGGCCTGTTGCAACTGGGCGGCCTGGTCCTGCATCAGCGCGATCAGCGGGCTGACCACGATGCAGGTCCGCTCCATGGCGACCGCCGGAAGTTGGTAGCACAGCGATTTCCCGCCGCCGGTCGGCATGATCACCGCGACATCGCGGCCCTCCAGGATGTTGCGGACAATGGATTCCTGTTTGGCGCGGAACTCGGTGTAGCCCCAGTGCTGCTTCAGGAGTCGTAACAGGTCCACGTACTAAGGTTCTCACGCGAACGCGCAATAGCAGATCTCGAAGCTCCCTAAGTCCGTCGCAGGGTCGCCAAACCGGCGCCCGCGCCGATCAGAAGAGTGCCCGCGACGCGGTTAGTCCACGCCGCATAGCGTGGCTCCCGTGCCAGCCGCGAGGCGCGTCCTGCCGCGAGCCCATAACCCAGCAGCACCACAAACTCGATCAGCACCGAGGTCACTCCTAGAATCGCGATCTGTGGGCCCACCGCGCTGCGAGGATCGATAAACTGCGGCAGCAACGCGGAGAAAAACACGATGGCCTTGGGATTTGAAGCCTGCGTGAGGAACGCTCCGCCGAACAGCCGCGAGGCTCGCGTTTCCTTCTGCTCTGCGGTCGCCACGATTTCCGTTTTGCCGAAGATCGCTCGCATCCCGGTATAGATCAGGTACGCCGCGCCGATCCACTTAATCGCGAAGAACAGGTTATAGGACGCAAGCAGCAGCGCTCCGACGCCGGTCGCCGAAATGATGTAGTACCCAGCGTTCGCCGTGAGGATCCCGGCGTTCGAAGCCAGACTTTTTCGCGCACCCGCTCGCAGCGCGCTGGAGAGTACAAACAGAACCGCGGGTCCGGGAGTGAGGCACAGCGCGGTTTCAAAGGTGGCGAAGAGCCACCAGGTGGTCCAGGTCATCTCTTCAAACTATAAGACAGAGACTGTTTTGGGATCGCCTAACGCCGCCATAACCTTTTCCTGCAGCGCTTGACTCAGTTCGACGCCGATCAGGTATTTCGCGCCGTAGCGTGTCATGTGGCGCACTCGGGCCGAGCCGGAAACATTGATCCGGTCCGCGTTCAAAGAGATCCCAGTGAGCAGTGGAACCGGCACCGGAACTTCCAGGCGCAAGCCTCCTCCGGAAACGTCGATACACTTGGCGCTCGCGTAGCGGATTTCGCCGCCCACGCTCCAGCCAACGCGAACCGGTCCAATGTAAGGAACCCGGCGATAGCGACGCTTTTCGCCAGACACTGATCTTAACATCGGATTGTAATGGAAGAACCTTTAGTCGCATAGTACGATGTTGGTTTATGGCTCGATACTGGATGGGCGACGACGACGGCGGGTTCTTCGATGACGGCGGCGGCTACGACGACGACGATTCCGATCAGGATTCCGACGATCAGGACGATCAGGATCAGGATGATGACGCCGATCAGGACGAAGACTCCGATCAGGATGACGAGGCTGAAGCCACCGGCGGCGGCGACGGAAGCGGCGGAGACGGAAACGGCGGCGATAGCGATGACAACGTTAACGACGAGTTTTCCGATCCCGACGACCTGATCGGTCTCGACGACGACACCGCGCTCGCGGCCGCTGATTTTCCTAACGCCACCGAATCCGATTTCCAGGACGACGACGGTAGCTGGACACCCGACGACTATCAGCAATCCGCCACAAATCTTTTCGGCGATCACGACTTTTTTGGCGACACCATGCTCACTCAGCGCGCCGCCGAAGGCTATCAGTATTTCGACAATCCCCAATTCATGCAGGGGTTCGACCAGGTTGCGCCAGGAAGTTCGGAAACCGTGCGGCTATTCGAGCGGGAAGGGCAGCTTTCGGCGTTCGGCTTCGTCAGCATGGCCATGCTCGAATACTTGGAGATGCGCTATACCGGCATCAACCTGACCAATCTCGACGTTTCAGTGCCACCGCGCGGCGAACCGGTCGAACCGAAGCCGCTCCCCCCCGCGTTCGACGCGATCCAGCCGGCCGATGCCGTGGATTTAAGGAAATACTGCACGCCGGTAGGCGATCAAGGGCAAACCTCGCGCTGTTCGGCGTTTGCATGGACACACGCGACGGAGCTGGTCACCAACATGAAAGCCGGCAGCGCTCCGCGGCTCGCGCCCAACTTCACCATGCTCGAGTTCCAGCGTCAGCAGGGCGACGCCCAGGATTATGCATACGCCCACTCCGGCGGCGATGGCACCGTCAGCGGAACCGATCCGGGCCAAGTGCTCGTGGAACACGGAACCTGCCGCCAGGAACTTTGGCCGGACGATAGCGAAGTGCCTACGACATCGGAACGCGTTCTCATTTCGGACGCGGAAAAGCATCACTTAGAGGGGACGCCGCACCCCATCGCCATCGACGATATCCGCAAAGTTCTGAGTGCGGGATGCCCCGTACACGTCGCGATCAACACTGGATCGACGTTTTCCGAGGTCGGCCGCGACGGCGTGTTCAGCGCGTCCGAAGGCCCCAGTGGACGTCATGGACGGCACGCCATGCTGATCGTCGGCTACACCGGCAACTTCTACATCGTCAAAAATTCCTGGGGCGAGAGCTGGGGCGACAAGGGCTATTGCTACATCCCCAAGAACGTGCTGGCGCAATCTGAGCCCGATTTGATCGCCGTGCTGGTCAAGAAAGATTAGCGCACCGAACCGCGAGCGCCAGCGACCGGATCCAGAACACCGCTTCTCGGATTCACGCAAAGACGCCAAGACGCAAAGTCCGCAAGAGTTTTCTTCGATGCTTTGCGTCTTGGCGTGAACCTTGCTTCTACTTCGCGACGGGCACTAGACTTCGCTGCTCGATGATCTTGTCGACCAGTCCGTATTCCAGCGCCTGGGGCGGCTCCAGAATGTAATCGCGATCGACGTCGCGCGCGATCCGCTCCACTGGCTGGCCGGTTGCAACCGCCAGAATCTCGTTCAGCGTTTCCCGCATGCGGAGGATCTCTCGGGCATAGATGTCGATATCGGTTGCCTGTCCCGCCAGGCCGCTCATGGAGGGCTGGTGGATCAGGATTCGCGAATGCGGCAGCGTATAACGCTTGCCTTTGGTTCCGCAAGCCAGCAGCACGGCTGCCATGGAAGCCGCCTGCCCTACGCAGTAGGTCACGATATCCGGCTCTACCAGCCGCATGGTATCCAGAATCGCCAAACCCGCGGTAATCGATCCGCCGGGCGAATTGATGTACAGCGAAATATCTTTTTCGGGATCTTCGGCAGCCAGGAACAGCATCTGCGCGATGACCAGGTTCGCGACGTTATCGTCGATGGGGGTGCCCAGAAAAATGATGTTTTCTTTAAGCAGGCGCGAATAAATATCAAATGCGCGCTCGCCGCGCGAGGTCTGTTCGACCACCATCGGCACCAGGACGGAATTCTGCATGACAAGACTCTCCTTAACCGACTTGAAGGACCGGCGGGCTACTTGGCATGGCCCCTCCGGCGCTGCCGTGCGAGTTGTCGGCGCTTCTCGCCCAGCGCGTTTTGAAGATCGGCGACCGAAGTCCCCTCTAAATACTCTATGATACGCGACCGCAGCGGTATCCAGGAATCGTGCAACCCGCAGGGAACCCGATCGCTGCATTCGGCGTGTCCTCCGGGACACCGGTCATAGCGGCCGGCGCCGTCCACTGCCTCGACGATTTGCAGCATCGAAATCTCGTCGGCGTCCATGTCGAGGCGGAATCCACCTCCGGGTCCCTTGCTCGATTTGAGGAATCCCAGGCGCGCGAGGTCCTGCAGGATTTTTGCCAGAAAGTGCGCCGGAATATCGGACTCCACCGCGATCTGCTTGACCAGGGCGTGTTCGCCGTCCGCAAGTTCCGCCATCCGGATCAGGGCGCGGATGGCGTATTCCGCCGAACGCGAATAGATCATAAGACAAGATTATCTGAAAGTCTGAAGCCAGTTCTCCATAATCTGTCGCGCCAATCCGGATTGATCGTGCGCCCGCGCATCGATCGGCCTGGAAAGCATCGCGATATCGCCGCAGTTCACCGGTTCCCGGGACCAATCTTCGATCATCCCGGCAGTCACCTCCGGATGGAACTGCACGCCATAGACGCTCGACCCAACGCGGTACGCCTGATAGCGCGTCTTTTCCGACCACGCCAGCCATTCGGCGCCCGGCGGAAGATCGAACGTCTCGCTGTGCCAATGGAAAAACGTCGCGGGGGATTCGATCCCTTGGAAGACCGGGTCGCGCCGTCCCGCATCCGTCAGATGGACGGTCTCCCATCCGATTTCGAGCGCCCCGTTTCGATAAACTCGCCCGCCCAGTGCCTTGGCGATCAGCTGCGATCCCAGGCAGATCCCCAGCAGCGGGACCCCACGATCTAAAGCCCGCTCAATCATGGCGAGCTCATCCACGAGGCCCGGCAGCGAGTCATTTGCCGACATCGGCCCGCCCAGAACGACTAGGCCGCTGTGTCCCAAAGCCGGCATAGGATCGCCTAAATCATGGTAGACAAAGGGAATGTGGTTCGCATTCAGGGGTTCGGTGAACAGACCAAGATGCTCGAAGGGTTCGTGGCGCAGTACCAAAAGTGACATAAGATGTTCTAAGTTATAGTTAGTCCGTCCGATAAGTACAACAGAGATACATGCGGATTCTGATTGCCGATGACAGCATCGTTTCCCGTCATCTTTTGGACGCCACGCTTCGGAAATGGGGATACGAGGTGGTGGTGGCCTGTGACGGGGTCGAGGCACTGAGCGTACTCCAGTCGCCGGACGCGCCGAAGCTGGCGATTCTCGACTGGGTGATGCCCGGCCTCACCGGACCCGAAGTGTGCCGGCGCGTTCGTGAGCAACGCAAGGATCCCGAGAATGGCGAAAGCAAAGAGACCTACACCTACATTCTGCTGCTCACGTCGAAAAGTCTGAAAGAGGATTTGATTGAAGGCATGGAAGCCGGCGCCGACGACTACATCACCAAGCCGTTCGATCAGCACGAATTGAAAGTGAGACTGCGCGCGGGCACGCGCATCATCGATCTGGAGCGGGCACTGGTGACGGCTCGCGACGAGTTGCAAGAGCAAGCCACTAAAGATTTCCTGATGCGTATCTGGAACCGTTCCTCGATTCTAGACACGTTGCAGCGGGAACTGGTGCGCGGCAGCCGCGAGAAGCGGCCGGTGGGCGTGGTTCTGGCGGATCTGGACCACTTCAAATCGATCAACGACACCTACGGCCATTTCGCGGGCGACGCGGTCCTGCGCGAATTTGCCCGGCGCATGCAAAATTCGATGCGTGTCTACGATGCGATTGGACGTTACGGCGGCGAAGAATTCCTGATCGTCCTGCCGGGTTGCGACGAAGCCTGCACATCCGCGCAGGCGGAACGGATGCGGCGGGCCCTTGACATGGTCCCCATGGAGATCAACGACGAACAGCGCATGGTGACCTGCAGTTTCGGCGCGACGTGCTGGTGTCCCGGAATGGAGACGATCCCGGAAACCCTCATCCGCACCGCCGACGAGGCGCTGTATGTCGCCAAGAATCAGGGTCGCAACCGCGTGGTGTGGCAAGTTGCAGGCACCGCGGTTTCCAAATAGCCGGTGATTTACTGGGCGCGTTCCGGCTGAGGCGCGATCCGTTGAACCACCAGCTTCTTGGCCTTATCGATCAGCCCCTGCGCCTTGGGCATCGCTTCGATGGCCTTGGTGACCTCGGGATCCTGTTCGATCCTGACGCGGTCCGACTCGTCCACGCTGAACGCCGTCACGTACATTTCGCGCTTGAGCTGCTCTTTCACCCACTGATGATTGGCGGTGAAATCGCCTTCGGTGAACTCGATCTTGCTGTCCAGCAGGAACCCGTGAAAATCATTGACCAGTTTTTCGTCCGGCTCCCAGCCTTTGGGCAGCTTCGCGTCCTTCATCGGGCCGAAATACTTCGCCGAAAAGTTGAAGAAGCCGGAGTTTCGAAGGACCTCGATCTGAAACTTGTTCAGGCGCTGCACGGTGAATTTTTCATCCGGCGTAATGCCGCCCCCGCCGTAGACCGTGCGTCCGCTGTCGGTCATCTTGACGTCGGCGGCATTCTTCTGATCATTGTGATTGGTGTAGTAGTCCAGGAAGGAAATGTTGGTGTAGTCGCGCTGGATCAACCGTCCGCTTGGCGTGTAGTAGTGCATCGTAGTCAGCGCGAGCGCGGTATCGTTGCTCAGCGGGAACACGGATTGGACCAGCCCTTTGCCGAAGGTGGTTTCGCCCAGAATCCAGGCGCGGTCGTGATCCTGTAGCGCCCCGGAAACGATCTCCGCCGCGGATGCCGAGCGCCGGTTCACCACCACCACGATCGGATAGTCGTGTCCTTCGCCATTGGTCCGCGCTGTAAAGTTCTTGTTGGGCTGCGTGCGTCCCCGATGGCTCACCACCAACTGATTCTTCTTCAGGAAATGTCCCGCGACTTCGATCCCCTGCGTCAACAGGCCGCCGGGATTATCGCGAAGATCGAGAACCAGGCCCTTGATGTCCTTTTCACCGAGTTTCTTGAGTTTGTCTTCCATCTCCTTGGCGGTGTTTTCGTCGGTGAAGTTTTTCACTTCGATGTAGGCAATTCCCTGACGAAGCCAGAAGGCGTCGGAAACGCTGGGACGGGGAATTTCATCGCGCATCAAATTGAAAGTCAACGGCTGATCCTGGCCCTGGCGCGCCACTTTGAGCTGCACATAGGTCCCGCGTGGGCCTTTGATCATGTCGACCACCTGGGTCTGACCCAAGCCCTCGGTTTTCTTGTCGTCGACTTCGACGATCACGTCGCCGGGGCGCAATCCAGCCTTGATGGCCGGGCTTCCCACAAACGGCGAGCGAACGATGGTGTGGTTGCTGGCATCCGTCCCCACCAGCATGCCGACGCCGTAGTAGCGCGCCCGCTGCTCCTCGCGCATGGCGGCATAAGCCTTTGGATCGAAGAAGTTAGAATGCGGATCGAGGGTTCTCAGCATCCCCGGAATCGCGCCATCATAGATGGCCTTATCGGGTTTGACGGAATCTGCGAAGTTCTGTTCGATCAGATCGTAAACCCGCGTGAAGGATTTGACGCTTTGACTGATCCCCTCGTCGGGCGCCGTGGCTGCGACCGCACGCCCTCCATTAAACGTGCCGACCGCAAGGGAAGAGAGCAGGATAATGAACGAGAAGAGCAGAAACTGGCGACGGCCTGACGGCATCGATGAACCTCCAGAACTGATTGGAGTATATCAACAAATCCGGGCCGCTCGCCCGGTACGCCTAGTCGAGATACATGTCGACCACCTGGACCGCGAACCGTTCCGGTGGCAGCGCGCTGACCGGGGCTGGGGTCATGCCGGCCCAGGTGGAGTAGGCGGTAGTGGCGACCGTCGAATTCAGGTAGAACAGAAACTGGTTAGAGAAACACCGGAGCGGCGGAGGCTGCCGGAACGTCAGACGCATTCCAACCGCTTTCTCGATGCCGACGCCACCGGTTTCGACGTCCTTGTCTTCAAGCAGCGTGACGAAGCTGGATCGCCCGGCGTGCGGCCAGACATCCACGCGGAGAATGTTGCGCAGGTCGATACGGCTCTCGAAGGTGGTTTCGCACTGGCGGATCCATTCGAGGATGCTGTCCCCCCATTGCCAGTGCCGCACGAACCCCAGGTATTGATCCACCAGGTTCAGCGCCAGATCCATTCTGCGCCGCTCGGCGTCCACAGGACCATCGGGAAGCAGCGCCATCATGTCTTCCTGCTCGATCAGGTCGTTGGCCATGCCCATGACCTTATCCAGCCGTTTGACGTCGGGCGCGGAGCGAACCAGGAGCGGCGGCAGCTCATGGGTCTTTGACCCGGGCAGCTCGACGAATTTCCGATCGCCCAGAATCTCCATATTCACCTACTTATGTTTTATCGACGTCACAGTCGAAAAACTTAACCTCACAGTATAACTGACGTAAAATCAATACTCAAAGTTTCCTGCCCCGCCCCTGACGCGGGTTTGACGCCGCCGGCTCTACTTCTTCAACCAGTTCCAGCCGGAAGCCGCGGTAGCGTTTGCGCAGCATCGCGGGAATGAGAAGTGGCGAAAAAAACAGCGTAGAAAGCGCGTCCGCCGCGCTCAGACCCAGGTTGTTGACCAGCGGGCTCTGCTCGGTGAACGCCTGCGGCCCGATGCCGATCGCGCGCAAGAACAGAGAAATCACCAGCAGAGCGGCCAGCGAGAGCACCAGCGTCCGCCACATCAGCAACCACATCACTTTGAGGCTGTGCTGATAGGAGAGCTTGGGCGTGATGCGCCATCGGCCATATTTCAGGTGCAAGGCGCGCCGTACGACCCACGGCGAGACGGTGAAAAACGAAGCTACGGCCCAGATGGAATCCGCGGTTTCGCCGGCCACGTCGAGCATGCCGTGGAGGACCCACACGACCGCGAGATCGATCAGTGCCATCGGCCAAGTCAGTTCCCAAGCCATGCGGAGGCGCTCGGAAAAGGTCATTTGGGCTTGACTCGCAGTTTGCCTTCGCGATCGATCCGGTGGCCTTCGGCTTCCAGGTGATCCGCCTGCGCGGAGGGGCCGCCGGGAAGTTTCTCCATCAGAGAGCCGTCATCGCGAACCACGCGCCAGTAAGGCGTGATGCGGGATTTTCCCGAGCGCGCGTCTTCGGCCGCCGCTTCCGCCACGATCCGGACAAAGATTCCCGTGGTGATCGGACATGCCACGTCCACTCCCGCAGCCTGCGCCAATTTTTCGCGGAGCTGGGTCTGCGTGACCAGCTTGCCGCGCGGCACTTTGCGGATCAGCGCGTCGACGTCGAGCGGGCAAGGGATCAGCATCTTGCCGCGTCCGAAACGCTTCTGCATCCGGGGCGGAATCGTCACGATCTGCTGCGGGCGATCCAGCTTTTCACGCCAGGGGATTCGGGATTTCATTCTTAGAATATAGTGTCCTGATCGGATTCACGCAAAGACGCCAAGACGCAAAGGACGCCAAGAGCTTTTTGGCGTTGCTTTGCGCCTTGGAATATATGGTTTGAAAAGTATAGATCGTTTGGAAAGTGCGCTACCATCCAAGATTAAATCGCGAACATGTCCCCATCGAAGCGCTATCTGCCACTCCTTCTCGTGCTGTTCCTCGGCAGTGGATGCGCGGCGCTCATTTACGAGGTGGTCTGGTTTCAACTGCTGCAACTGGTGATCGGGTCGTCGGCGCTTTCGCTGGGAGTGCTGCTGGGGACCTATATGGGCGGGATGTGCCTGGGCAGCCTGCTGCTTCCTCGTTACGTGGCCGCGCGCGAGCATCCGCTCCGCGTGTACGCGATGATCGAAGCCGGAATCGGCGTGTGCGGAATACTTTCCCTGTTTGGGGTTCCGATCATCGATCATATTTACGCGGCGGTGGCGGCGGTCGCGGGGCAGGGAGCCTGGGGAATCGTGTTGCGCGCCGTGGTGTCGGCGGTGTGCCTGCTTCCGCCCACGCTGCTGATGGGTGCGTCGCTTCCTGCGATTGCGCGCTGGATCGAAGACACGAAAGACGTCGCGTGGCTCGGATTCTTCTATGGCGGCAACATTGCCGGCGCAGTTTTCGGATGTCTGTTCGCCGGATTTTATTTGCTTCGTGTTTACGACATGCCGACGGCGACGTGGGTCGCGGTGGCGATCAATGCGGCAGTCGCGCTGGCCGCTTTTCGGCTCGCGCGCAAGGCGAGCTATGCGGCGCGTGCGGATGCACGTCCGGCGGCTCCCATCGGTTCGCGCGCAGTATATGTCGCCATCGCGATTTCAGGGATGTGCGCACTGGGAGCCGAAGTGATTTGGACGCGTCTGCTCTCCCTGATGCTGGGCGCGACGGTGTACACGTTTTCGATCATTCTGGCCGTGTTCCTGGTCGGGTTAGGAATCGGAAGCGCAGTGGGATCGCAGATGTCGCGATCGAACTTCAGGGCGCGAACAGCGCTGGGGCTATGTCAATTGCTGCTGGCGGCCGGAGTCGCCTGGAGCGCCTACGCGCTGGCGGATTCGTTGCCGAACTGGCCCATCAATCCACTGCTTTCCAAGAGCTCGTGGTTCACGTTTCAGCTCGATCTGATGCGCTGCGTCTACGTGATTCTTCCGGCGGCCCTGTTGTGGGGCGCGAGTTTTCCGCTGGCGCTGGCAGCCGTCGCGTCACAAGGACAGGATTCGGGAAAGCTTGTTGGCGGAGTGTATGCCGCGAACACCATCGGCGGAATCGTGGGCGCGCTCGGGTTCAGCGTGATTTTTATTCCGTGGATCGGGTCGCAGGATTCGGAAAGGCTGCTGATCGCGCTTTCGGCGGTGTCAGCGGTGGTGGTGTTCTTTTCTGCGCGCAGCGCGACCAGCAAGCTTGGCATGGTGGGATTGCTGGTGTCGCTCCCGGTAATCGCGTGGCTGATGGCGGACGTTTCGGAAATGCCGTGGATGGCGGTGGCTTACGGACGCCGTATGCTGATCACCAGCAATCCGGGGCACGCGCTGTACATCGGGGAAGGCAGAAATTCTTCAGTCGTGGTTTCCGAGCTGCCCGACGGGAAACATTATTTTCACGTCAGCGGAAAAGTGGAAGCGTCCACCGAACCGTACGACATGCGGCTGCAACGGATGCTGGGCCACCTTCCGGCGCTGTTTCACGCGAATCCGCAATCGGTGCTGATCGTCGGATTCGGCGCAGGCGTCACGGCGGGCACCTTCGTGGTGCACCCTACCGTTCGCAACATCACCATTTGCGAGCTTGAGCCGCTGATCCCGCCGGTATCCACGCAATACTTCGGCCGCGAAAATTACAACGTGCTGAACGATCCGCGCACCCAGATTCATTATGATGACGCACGGCATTTCATTCTGACCTCCAAAGACAAGTTCGACATCATTACGTCGGATCCGATTCATCCGTGGGTGAAAGGGACGTCGTCGCTGTATTCGAAACAATATTTCGAGCTGGTCAAGCAGCACCTGAATCCCGGCGGCGTGGTCACGCAGTGGGTTCCCCTATACGAAAGCGACGAGGCCACCGTGAAGAGCGAACTGGCGACGTTCTTCGACGTATTTCCGAACGGAACCGTGTGGGGAAACGACATAAACGGCGACGGGTACGACATCGTGCTGCTGGGACAGGCAGAGCCAACGCACATCAACATCGATGCGATGCAGGAACGTCTGGCGCGTCCGGAAAATGCGCGCGTCGCGCAATCGCTGGGGTCGGTGGGTTTCCGGTCCGCGCTGGATCTGCTGGCGACGTATGCGGGGCGCGCGACGGATCTGGCTCCATGGCTGGCGCACGCCGAGATCAACGACGATCTAAGCATGCGCTTGCAGTATCTGGCCGGCATGGGATTGAATTTCGACCGGCCTGTGGCGATTTACAGCAGCATGCTGGAGTATCGAAGATTCCCGGGGGATTTGTTTTCAGGATCGGATGCGGCGGTCAGCTCGCTGCGGTTCGGGCTGGCGGAGCCGCGCGGAAGGCAGTAGACATTAAGGTCCGCGCGGCCGTCAGTTGAGGCGCGGCAGTTATGGAGCGCGTTATTGAACTGCAGAAAAAATCAGGCTGGAACAGGTCACGCCGGCTTCGGCTTTCTGAAGTTCGGAGATATCGACTGTGACGACGCGAAACCCGGCGCGTTCGAGAAGGTCGCGCGTCGCGGGGAATGAATCCGGCATCAGAACCGTATCACCGATTCGAAGAACGTTCGCAGCCCAGGGTTCTTCGGGAGCCACGTCGATCACGTCGAACCCGTCGCGCGCGCAAGGTTCCATCCATTCGCGATTCGCCAGGATCGTCCCGTCGTCCAAGGGACAGCACGCGCTTTTCAGATGCAGCGATCCCAGCACTTGAATGGGCGCGACCCGATAACCGAATGGTGCGATTAACTCGGCCAACTGGCGCACGCCCTCACGATTGGTCCGGCGCGAGATCCCGACGTACAAAGTTTTCCCGATGCGCATGACGTCGCCGCCCTCGATGGTGGCTGGCTCGCGAATGCACTTTAGTTCGCGGAACGGCGCGAGTGCCGCCGCGATGGTCTCGGCCTCTTTCCGCCGTGACTCGGCGCCGGTCCGGCAGAGGATCGCGATCTCATCCAGCACGATGGCCGGATCTTCCACAAACACGCTATCCGGAAGCGCGGGCTCGGCGGGCAGGGAAATAACCCGGACTCCCAGCGTTTCGAGGCAGGCCTCATAATTGCGATGCTGCTGCGCGGCGCGGGGGACGTCGATCGGCTGGCGCTCCAGGAATTCAAGTTCGCATTGGGCCAGGTTGGGGTTCACGGCTCGCGTCAGCGCGATCGGCATTTCCTTATACTACTTATTAACTGAACGTGCGCATCCTGATTATTGACGATGACGCCGAGCTAACCGCCTTACTGGCGGAGTTTCTCGACCGTGAAGGCTTTCAGGTCGAGTGTGCGCATGACGGGCCGCGCGGCCTGGAAATGGCGGAGAAGGGCGGCTTCGACCTGCTGGTGCTGGACCTGATGCTTCCGGGCATGGACGGCTTCGAGTTGCTCAAGACCCTTCGTTTGAAGAGCCGTATTCCGGTGCTGGTGCTTACGGCGCGCGGCGACGACGAAGACCGCATCGTGGGCCTGGAAATCGGCGCGGATGACTACCTGGCCAAACCGTTCAACCCGCGCGAACTGGCTGCGCGGATTCGCGCCATTCTGCGGCGCGTGGTTCGTTCCAAGGGGCGGATCGAGGTGAACGGCGTCTCGCTGGACCCGGGAACGCGCGAGGTGTATTGCAACCAGCGGCGCATCGAAATGACCACTTTGGAGTTCGACATTCTGGAGATGCTGATCCGTTCGGCCGGCAGCGTGGTTTCGCGCGACGCGCTGATGGAGAGCATGTACAACCGCAAGGCGACTCCGTTCGACCGCTCCATCGACATGCATGTGAGCCATCTGCGGCGGAAGCTCGAAACCGACCGGCCGCTGATCAAGACCATCCGCGGCGTGGGATATCAGTTCTGCAACTCGGCCGACGAGGGCGCGGCCGGCGAAACCGGGTAGTACTGAATGCGATCGCTTTTCGCGAAAATCCTGGGCTGGTTCGTTTTGGCGCTGGTGGTCACGGTGGTTGCGACTGCGGTCACGTCCGCGGTCAGCTACAGTCCCAATTCGCCCGTCCGCGCGCCGTTTTCGCTCATGCTGGGTCTGGGGATGAGGGACGCCCGGTACGCGTGGGAGACTGGCGGACACGACGCTCTGGCCGGCTCCTTGGCGCGTTTTCACGAAGTCACGCGCATCCGCTCGACGGTATTCACGGACGCGGCGGGAACGGACCTGCTTACCGGCGCAGAGCATCCCGAATTGATCCGCACAGCTCGTAACTGGTCGCGCATTCCATTTCTAACCTCTGACGGGTTGGTCTTCGCGCGATTCTCGTCCGATGGAAAATATTGTTTTTTCGTGACCACTACTCCGCTACGCCTGCTGCTATCGAACTTACAGGCGGCGCACCTGCTGGTGCTGGTGATCATCGTGCTGCTGTGTTATGCATTCGCCTATCATCTGACGGCTCCGCTGCGCGGATTGTCGCGAGCGCTGGAACTTTTCGGCCAGGGCGATCTGGGCGCTCGCGCGGAGGATCACCGGCATGACGAGCTGGGCGACCTGGCCCGCGCGTACAACCGGATGGCGGAGCGCATTGAGACGCTGCTGGCCGCGGAACGGCGGTTGCTGCTGGATATCTCCCACGAGCTGCGCAGTCCGCTGGCGCGGTTGAGCGTTGCGGTGGAACTAGCACGCTCCGGGAACGGGAACGCGTTGCCGCTCGATCGCATTCAAAAAGAGGCCGACCGGCTGAACGACCTGATCAACCAGATGCTTCAAGTAACCCGGCTGGAGAGCGATCCAGCGCATCGGACCGCCGAACCCGTGCGGCTGGATGAGCTGGTGCAGGGCTTGGTCGACGATTGCACCATCGAGGCCTCGGCGCGCGATTGCTCGCTGGTGTTTCCGGCCCCGCCGGAGGTCAGCGTGAGCGGCGATATCGAATTGCTGCGGCGCGCCATCGAGAACGTAATGCGGAATGCGATCCGTCACGCGCCGCCCGAATCGAAGGTGGAAGTCGAACTTGAAAATGGCGGCGGGCGCGCGTGCGTGCGCATTCGGGATTACGGTCCGGGTGTGCCCGAAGACGCGTTGCCGCGCTTGTTCGATCCCTTCTTTCGCGTCGACTCGGATCGTAACCGCAGGAGCGGCGGCGTGGGCTTGGGGTTGTCGATCGCCAAGCGTGCCGTAGAACTGCATCAGGGCAAGCTTCGGGCGTCGAACGCCGTGCCCGGGCTGCTGGTGGAGATCGACCTTCCGCTATGAGCGATTTCTTTTAACTTCGCTTCTGCTTCCTTTCGCGAAAATGAATTTGCGGCCGCAATTCGCCGTTAATTGGCCGCAACGGAACGGCATCGCCACAATCACGTGCGACTGCTAACCAAAACTAACGCAGAAGGCGCTCGCTCATCGTCACACTAAAAGC